>Ga0209963_1000362_pt1 | contig 91619 bp, 103 predicted proteins | sample ThiBio_1000_biof_2_FD_183957 | JGI IMG/M metagenome (GOLD analysis project Ga0209963, IMG submission 183957) | Wastewater bioreactor microbial communities from Cape Town, South Africa - Thiocy_cont_1000_biof (SPAdes) | ecosystem: Engineered > Bioreactor > Thiocyanate-remediating >... | reverse complement strand
TCGTCTTTTGCAGGCAAGCCATGAAAGCGATGATCCTCGAAAGGCCGGGAAATCCGCTCGCGCTTGTCGAGCGGGTCGACCCGCTGCCCGGTCCGGGCGAGATCAGGCTTCGCGTCGAGGCCTGCGCGGTTTGCCGGACGGACCTCCACGTGGTCGACGGCGAGTTGGAGCACCCCAAGCTGCCGCTCGTTCCGGGTCATGAGATCGTCGGCATCGTGGACAGGGTCGGAGACGGGGTCGACGCGGCGCGGATCGGGCGCCGCGTCGGCGTGCCGTGGCTCGGCCATACCTGCGGCGCCTGTCCCTATTGCCGCGCCGGCATGGAAAATCTCTGCGACCGCCCGCTCTTCACCGGCTATACGCGCGACGGCGGCTTTGCCACGCATGCGGTGGCCGATGCGGATTTCGCCTTCGATCTGGATGAGAACGCCGACGCCGTGTCGCTCGCGCCTCTGCTGTGCGCCGGGCTCATCGGATGGCGTTCGCTGAAGAGAGCGGGCGAGGGGCGGCGGATCGGCCTCTACGGCTTCGGCGCGGCGGCCCACATCATCGCCCAGGTCTGTGTCTGGCAGGGGCGTGAGGTCCACGCCTTCACCCGGCCGGGCGACAGGGAGGCGCAGCGCTTCGCATCGGACCTCGGCGCCGTATGGGCCGGCGGCTCGGACGAGATGCCGGCTGTTGCGCTCGACGCCGCCATTATCTTCGCCCCTGTCGGTGCCCTGGTGCCGGCGGCGCTCCATGCCGTGCGCAAGGGCGGCCGCGTGGTCTGCGGCGGCATCCACATGAGCGACATCCCGTCGATGCCCTATTCCTTGCTCTGGGAAGAGCGGGAACTGGTTTCGGTTGCCAACCTGACGCGCAAGGATGCCGGGGAATTCTTTCCCGTGGCGCGGGAAGCGGGCGTTCGCATCCATACGAGGCCCTACTCGCTCGACCGCGCCAACGAGGCGCTCGCGGATCTGCGGGAAGGCCGTCTAAGTGGCGCGGCGGTGCTCGTGCCTTGAGAGGCCGACCGTTCAGCGGGCGCGTTTCCCGAGCGCGTGCACGGCGGCGATCCATTTCCTGCGCCGCGCGTCGCTGACGCTTTCGACCATGCCGAACAGCGATTCCCTGACAGGGCCGATGCCGACGAAGTTCAGGATGTTGCGCCGCATGCCAGCGATGCCGTGGCCGAGATACCAGAACCGATAAAGCGGCGCCGGCATGCCCATGGTGACGATGATACGCGCCGAATGGCCTTTCAGCAGCGTCGCGGCGAAGCCGTTCTTTCCTGCTCCCGGATAAGCGAACGCCACGCCAGGCCGCATGACCTGCTCAAGGAAGGCCTTGAGGAGAGCGGGCATCGTGCCGAGCCAGAGCGGGAAGACGAAGACGATGTGATCGGCTCGCCGGATCGCCTCGGCTGCATCCTTGAGATCGGGAGGGATCATGCCGTGCTCGAATTCCTCCGTCGAACTCAGCAGGGGGAAGTCGAGCCTGGCGATATCGACCCGGCGAACCTCGTGCCCGGCCGAGCGCGCGCCTTCGGCATAGCTGTCGGCAAGTGCCCGACACAAGCGCCTGGGATTCAGGTCGGGGTGGCCGAGAACGACAAGGATGCGGCGCGGCATGGCGGGTCTCCGTCTGGAAACCGCAGTTTACTCCGCCGATGGCCGCCTGCCTTGACCGTCGTCAAGAACGGCGGTGCGTCGCATGCCTGTACTCGCGCGAGAAGAACCAGCGCTTCGCGGCTTCCGAGACGGCGAGGTAGGTGATCGTGATAACCACCAGTCCGCCCATGATCGGCAACGGAAGCGGCACGAAACCCAGCCAGCCCGCGCCCGGCAGGTAAGGGATCGAAATAGTGAACAGTCCCAATGCCAAAGTCAGTCGCCACAGCAGCGCGCTGGGGCGGCTGAGCCAGAGGGACTTATGGGTCCGCACCACGAGCACGATTGCCAGTTGCGTCAGGAGAGATTCCACGAACCATCCGGTACGGAACGTCTCGGCGCTTGCGTGGATCGCCAAAAGCAGGAAACCGAAGGTGAAGAAGTCGAAGCAGGAACTCGTCAGGCCGAAATAGATCATGAAGCGGCGTATCGAACCGATGTCCCATCGCCGCGGCGTTTCGATCTGTTCGACATCGACCCGATCACCGGCGATGGCGAGCGACGGCAGCGAGGAAAGCAGGTTATTGAGCAGGATCTGCGGCGCAAGGAGCGGCAGGAAAGGCAGCGCGAGCGAGGCGAAAGCCATGGAGACCATGTTGCCGAAATTGGCGCTGGTGGTGATGGCGATGTATTTCATCGTGTTGGCGAACGTCTTGCGGCCGTCGTCGACGCCGCGGGCGAGGACTCCCAGATTACGCTCGAGGAGGATGAGGTCGGCGGCTTCACGGGCCACGTCGACCGCGCCATCGACGGAGATGCCGATATCGGCCTCGTGGAGCGCGGGGGCGTCGTTGATGCCGTCGCCGAGATAGCCGACCACATGGCCGCGCCGGCGCAGCGCGGCGATGATGCGCTCCTTCTGGTTGGGATCGATCTCCGCGAAGATGTCGGTGTGAGAAGCGCGGGCGAACAGCGCCTCCTTCGTCAGCTTCGCCAGCTCGTCGCCGGAAAGCACGTTGCTGTGCGGTAGGCCGATGGTCTCGGCGAGGTGCATCGCGACATGGCGGTTGTCGCCGGAGATGATCTTGACCTCGATGCCTCGCGCGGCGAGCGCCTTCAGCGTGATGTCGACTCCGGGCTTGGGAGGGTCGAGGAACAGCAGGAAACCGGCGAAGGCGAGGTCCGTCTCGTCCTCGTGGCGATAGGCTTCCCTTGACGGGAAACGGCGCACGGCGAGGCCGAGAACACGATAGCCCTGGGCGCTCCAGCCGCGCACCCGGTCGTCGATGGCCTTTGCCTCCAGCTCGCCCAGCGGGCGCGTGCCGGACGGATCGAGAACGGAAGCGCAGGCGGCGGTAATGCTGGCCACAGCGCCCTTGCAGACCATCAGGTCCTCGCCGTCACCCTGCTGCCGGACGACGACCGACAGCCGCTTCCGGACGAAATCATAGGGTATCTCGTCGACCTTGATATATCCGGACAGATCGTCTTCCGGAGTGCGCGCGGAAACGATTCCTTCGTCCAGAGGATTCGCCATGCCTGTCTGCAGCGTCGCGTTGACGAGTCCCCAGAATCTCACTTGGGGAGAAGCCATCCCGAAAGGATCCATCCAGGCGTCGAGATGGATGGCGCCTTCGGTAAGCGTACCGGTCTTGTCGGTACAGAGGATGTCCATGCTGCCCAAATTCTCGATGGCGTCGAGACGCCGTACGATGACGCCCGCCGCCGCCATGGTGCGGGCGCCACGCGCCAGAGTGACGCTGATGATGGCCGGCAGGAGCTCAGGGGTCAGGCCCACGGCGAGCGCCAGCGAGAAAAGCAGCGAATCGATGGCAGGGCGGTGCAACAGGAGGTTGGCGAAGAAGACCAGGATGACGATGGCCAGCATGATCTCCGTCATCAGATAGCCGAAGCGGCGGATGCCTCGCGCGAAGTCCGTTTCCGGCACGGCATGCGCCACGGCCGCCGCGATCGCCGCGAATTCCGTATCCTTGCCCGTCAGGACGGCCACCATCGTGCCTGTGCCGCTGCGCACGGAAGTGCCGGTGAAGACCGCGTTGCCGCGCTGGCTGACGGGCGCGTCCACGGGCGAGAGGCCAGGCGCCTTCACCGCTGGGAAGCTCTCGCCGGTAAGGACCGCCTCGCTGACGTTGAGATCGCGCGCGTCGAGCAGCACGCCGTCCGCCGGGATCAGGTTTCCGGCCGACAGCCGGATGACGTCGCCCGGCACGATTTCTTCGACGGCAACAGCTGTCTCCATGCCATTGCGCAGTACAGACGCCTTTCGCGAAATGCGTGCCTTCAACGCCTCCATCGCTCTCGACGCGCCGTATTCCTGCGTGAAGGAAAGGGCGCAGCTTGCCAGCACGATTACACCGATGATGATCGCCTCGCTGCCTTCGCCAACGAAGGCCGAGACGGTGGCCGCGAAGATCAGGATGAGCACCAGCGGGCTGCGGAACTGCCGCGCGAAGGCCGCGACGGCGGAGGCACTGCGCCCTCGGCCGATCGCGTTCGGGCCGGCCGAGCGGAGCCTGGTCGCCGCCTCGGCGGCGGACAGGCCGCTGGCTTCCGAGCGCAGGTCGACCAGAAGTTTTTCCGCCGGCACTGCCCAAAACCTGGCGCAGCTACCGGCTGACGGCGGAGAAGGAAGGCGCTGGATCGGATTTTCCCGGATGAGGGGGCCGCGAGCCGTCCGTCGATGCAGCGTCGTCAACATGGCGAGAGGCGTTCGCCTAGTTGGCGAGGAGCCGGTTCGTCGAGGAATCCTCGATAAATCCGCGGGTCACCCCGCCAAACGCCCATTCGCGCAGCCGGCTATGTCCGTAGCCGCCGGCGACAATGAGGTCAGCGCCGGTCTCTGTTGCGGCGGTCAGGAGTGCTTCCGCGGCGTCCATCTTGTCGGCGTCGAGGACCTCCGAGCGCGCCTTGACCCCATGCTTCATCAGGAAGCGCACGACATCGGCGATGCTATCGCGCGCCGAGATCCTGTCGTCCTCCGCGATCGTCGCCACCAGGACGTGGCGAGCGGCGACCAGGAAGGGTAAGGCATCGACAACAGCACGGCGGCATTCGCGTGTATCCTTCCAGGCGACGAGGACGTTTTCCGCCGTCATCGGCCGATGATCCTTCGATGCAAAGAGGATTGGCCGGCCGGCGGAAAGGATGAGCTCGCCGGGATCGATGGTCCGCAGCCGGCTTCTCGTTCCCTCGTCATCCGATCCGGTGACAATCAGGTCGGCGGCCCGCGCATTAAACGCGAGGGACTGGGTGGGATTGCCGAGCATGCCCCGCCACGATGCCCTGTTGCTATCGCGGGTGAAGGTTTCGAATTCGGATTTAAGCGTCTTCAACCGATCTTCGATGTCTTCGATCTGCAGGCGCATTGCCTCTCCGGTCGCGCCGCCATCCATGTCTCCCGGTACGAGGAGAAATGCCTCCGCGGCCGCGAAACCGATCAGGCTCGCCTCGTATCGGCGCGCGATGTCCCACGCGAAATCGAGCCGCGGCGCCGCCGGCGCGTCGATATCGAACTGCACCATGATTGTGTTGTAGGTCACGATGGATCTCCTTGGCTTGGCCGAGCCGTCGCCGTGCGTGGCTTCGATCTCCTCGCGCTTTGTAGCGCCGTATGAGCCCGCCTTTCCTTGCGGCAGATCAAGACTTGCCGACGTTCCTTTTCAGCAGGGAGCGATGATTTTCACGCGCTGGCGCGGCCGCGGTGTTCTTGAGCGAAATCAATGACGGGCGGCGACGCACGTGCAAATGAACGAGTCTCGTCAACGATGGCTCCAGGAGATCGTGCCCGATGCGACCGCAAGCATTGCTTCCTTTCGTCACCCATCCCGATCCGATCTCGGATGCGGTCGTGGAACATGCGGTTGCCGTCGCGCGGCTGGTCCAGGCCGAAATTCACGCGCTGGCGATCAATGTCGACATTCCGCCCGTTTCCAGCGCGCTGTCGCGGCTTCTTCTGGACGTGCCGGAAATGATCCGAGCGGCGGAAGCCTTGAGCAGGGAACGAGCCGACCACCTCCTTGCGCGGACCGAGCAATCGGGATCGGAACAGGGGATTACGGTCACGACGGAATCAGTATCGGCTCCGCTTGCCATCCTGAGGGACATGGCGGTGATCCGCGCGCGCTACTTCGACTTTGCGATGATCGGGCTGGAGGCTGACAATCCTTCCGCAAGAGCGACGGCCGAGGCCATGATTTTCGGGTCCGGCCGCCCGTCGATCCTCCTGCCCGACATTTGCCGCGTCGGCACGTTCGATCATGTCGCGATCGCCTGGGATGGCAGCCGCGTTGCCGCGCGAGCCGTCGGGGACGCGCTTGCCTTCCTTGAATGCGCCCGCCGCATCTCGGTCCTGACCGTCTTCGACGACAAGCCGTTCGAGGATGACAACGCAAGCGGACGGCTGGCCGCCGGCTTGCGACAACGTGGACTTCAGGCCGAGACAGTTTCGCTCCACGCGCGGGACTGCCCGATCGCCGAAACCCTCCAGCAGGCGGCGCTGGAAAAGGGCGCGAGCCTGCTCGTCATGGGCGGCTACGGGCATACGCGGGTGCGCGATTTCGTGCTGGGCGGCGCCACCCAAGGCGTGCTGGGCCATCCGCTGATGCCTGTGCTGATTTCGCACTGATCCGGCGAAGGCTGCAGCACGTCCATTCGGACATGAGGCGGAGATTCAGGCGAGGGCTCAACTGCTTCGCCGACGAAGCACGACGAAGCGCATCTGGTCGTCCCGATAGATGCCGAGAAGGAGGAATTCCCTGGCGCTCCCCGAAAGGGCAACGGCCTTTTCCGGACCGTCGATCGGCTTCCGATCGATTGTGGCGATGATATCGCCTTCGGCAAGCCCGCTATTCGCCGCGACACTGTTCGGATCGACGGCTACCACAAGGGCGCCGTTCATCTTACCGTATGCCGGTGAATCGCGCGTGATCCTGGCGAGTCGGACGGATCGGAGAAGTCCCTTTCCGTCATAGGCTGTCGGCTGGCGTGTTCTCAGTGACACGTCCGCGTCGCGGTCGATCTGTCGCCCGTCCCGGAGCGCGGTGACATGGACTTTGGTCTGCGGCGCCAGATTCCCGATCAGCCGACGCAATTCGGCAGCATTCGACACGACATGGCCATCGATCGCAATAATCACGTCCCCGGCGGCCAGGCCGGCCATCTCCGCCGCCGATCCGGGAAGCACCTGGCTGACGACCGCGCCTTTCGACGCGCCCGCATGGAGCGCCGTCGCGAGGTCCGCGGTCAAGTCCTGCACCACGACACCCAACTGGCCACGCCTGATTTCTCCATGGGCGATCAATTCGGGCAGAATCTGCCGGACAGCGGCAGAGGGGACAGCGAAGCCAAGGCCGATGCTGACGCCAGCCGCACCGATGATGGCGCTATTGATACCAACTATGCGTCCCTCGAGATCGAGCAACGGGCCGCCGGAATTACCCGGATTGATGGCAGCGTCAGTCTGGATGTAGCCTTCGAACGTGTCCGTCTTCGTACCAGTTCGGCCGAGTGCGCTGATGATGCCATGCGTCACGGTATGGCCCAGACCGAATGGGTTGCCTACCGCGACCACATAGTCGCCGACATGAAGGCCAGCCGAATCCCCGATAGGCAGCTCCGTGAGACCGCTGGCATCGATCTTGATGACCGCGATATCGGATTCGTCATCGGTTCCGAGAACCCGAGCCTCGAAGCTGCGCCCGTCGGAAAGCGCGACCGTGATCTTCTCCGCGCCCTGAATGACATGGTAGTCGGTGAGGATCAGGCCCCTTGCTGCGTCGATGATGGAGCCTGAGCCCACGGAAGGCGTGATGGAGGGATCGGAGGGAATAAGCTGACCTTCATCGGAGACGGCACCTTCGGTCGAAATGCTGACGACGCCGGGGATGACCCGCGCGAGCATGGGAGCCAAGGACTCTTCGCCCGCTGCCGGTATAGGCTGGACGAGCGCCATGGCCAAACAGCCCAAAACGGCAAGAGCACGGATCGACGACATCTAATCGGTCCTCAACGACAAAAGATCTGTTTCCGACAGGTTGAAGATGGAACGCCCTCAAACGATCTGCATTGATCGGCATTGACCGACATCAAAGCTGCTCATTGCCGCCGGCTTGCTCCATCAGCTTCAGCCTCGGGCCGCCTTTTCGGTGGTCGGCGACGGTGGCCGGATTGCTGCCGCGCCGCTCGATATGCCGACGGCGGGATCAAGCGCAACAGACGGAACGGCCATCATTGCCTGGCTGACCGATGCACCTCCCTGTCATCGCTTTCGGCAGCACTGAGCCGGGTGTGATCCACGACGCCGGCGACGCCGCGGACGCCTTCGGAAACGACGCGCGCTGCCTCTTTCTCGCTTGCCGAGCCTACGTTTCCCCACAGATGCACCACGCCGTCGGAAACGATGACGGATAGCTTTACGAGGTCGTCGAAGGCGGTCTCTCCAAGTCGGCTCAGAATGCTCCGCCTGATCGCGATGTCGCCGGGCGCACAATCGTCCGGTTCGGCCATTGCGATCAGGCGGAGCAGGTCGACGCGGCTGACGATACCGACAATCCGGCCCTCGCGCGTCACCGGGATGCGTTTGACATGATGTTCGTCCATCAGGGCGGCGACCCGCCCCACAGGCGCCTCCTCTTCGATGGCGATAACCCCTTTGGTCATTACGTCTGCTACCTTCCAGCCATGGCTCTTCACGAAGTCGGCAGCCCGCTCCGCAAGGCTCCGTTCGCCGCTTCCGCCTGGCCCGACTGGCATCTGGGCACAGATCTCTCGCCTGCGGAGCAGATCGCCTTCCGTGATCATGCCCACCAGCATGTGGCGATCGTCGACCACCGGAATGCCGCTGACCTTCTTCTCCAGCATGATCTGCGCGGCGTGTTTCACGCTGGTATCGGGGGACACGGTGACGACACTCGTTTTCATCAGATCCTTGACGCGCATTGCTCGCTCCGTTGGGCCGGACATTGGAGGTGTTCGCTCGCTGCGAAGCACGGTCGTCCTAAGGCCGTCCTGTTTCGCACGTTTCGCAGCCCGGCTGCCTTGCGGTGGATCAAAGACGGTTGACGCAAGGCCGGCCACGGGCCGTGAGGCCGGATGGCGCGTCGTTTTCCGTGCTTCCATCCGCCAGGTCTCCGCTGCCCGCGATGCGGCCGCCAAAGTGGATTTGAGTGAAATCAAGGCCGCGGCGCGTTTTCCAGGAAATCCTGGGCTCGATCCTGGAGGAGCCTGATCGATGAAAGGCGTATTTGCCGCGGCGGCGTTTATTCTATGGGCTTGTCTGGCAGGCGCTGCTCAGGAAATGAGCTATGGTCAGGCCGAATATCTGGATTCCTGCGCGATTTGTCACGGGACTACCGGGACAGGCGAGGGCCCGCTGGCCGACCAGCTTTTGAAACACCCTGCCGATCTGACACGCCTGTCCGAGCGAAACGGCGGCGAATTTCCCTATTGGCTCGTATTTGCCACCATCGACGGTCGCCATGCAGCCAACCAGCATGACTATCGCGATATGCCGATCTGGGGGGAAAGGTTCCTGGAGCGCGACGCCAGAAAATACGGACCAAAAGGCGGCGAGGCCATTACGACCGAACGAATTCATCAGCTGGCCGAATATGTCCAGTCATTGCAGCGGCGATGACGGGACGGGCCGCCTTGCGCTCGACTGCGCTTCAAACGGTGGCGGATGACCTCAGGCGATCTAATTCACATGTATGTCTCGACGAGCGGACAACCAGGAGAAGCACCGTGGGAAATGTGTATGACCGGAGGGAGCTCGACCTCATGGACCGCTATTGGCGCGCGGCGAACTACCTGTCCGTGGGCCAGATCTATCTCATGGACAACCCACTGTTGCGGAACCCTTTGGCCGCCGAGCACGTGAAGCCCAGGCTGCTCGGGCACTGGGGGACCACCCCCGGGCTGAACTTCCTGTACGTCCACCTCAACCGCGTCATCAACGAACGCGACCTTGACGTCTTATACGTGTGCGGCCCGGGCCATGGCGGCCCGGCCATGGTCGCGAACACCTGGCTGGAAGGCACGTACAGCGAGATATATCCGGAGATCGGCCGAGACGCGGATGGGATGCGGAAACTGTTCAAGCAGTTCTCTTTCCCCGGAGGCGTGCCGAGCCACGTCGCGCCAGAGACGCCGGGTTCCATCCACGAGGGTGGCGAACTGGGCTACGCGATCGTCCATGCGTTCGGAGCCGCGTTCGACAATCCCGACCTCCTCGTGGCTTGCGTGATCGGCGACGGGGAAGCCGAGACCGGCCCGCTTGCGGCGGCATGGCACTCGAACAAGTTCCTCAACCCCGCTAGCGACGGAGCCGTGCTGCCAATCCTGCATCTCAACGGCTACAAGATCGCGAATCCAACGGTGCTTGGACGCATGGACGACAAGGAACTGCGCAGCCTTTTCGTCGGCTACGGATATGAACCATTCTTCGTCGAGGGCAGCGATCCCGAAACCATGCACTGTGCCATGGCAGGTACGCTCGACGTCGTCCTCGACCGCATCCGCGCGATACAGGAGAGCGCGCGGTCAGGCGGATGGTCGGGCGAACGTCCGCGCTGGCCGATGGTCGTGCTGCGCAGCCCCAAAGGCTGGACCGGACCCAAAGAAGTCGATGGCAAGAAAGTCGAGGGTTTCTGGCGTTCGCATCAGGTTCCTGTCTCGAATGCCCGCGGCGACGCCGGTCACCGCAAGATCCTCGAGGACTGGATGCGCAGCTATCGTCCGGAGGAACTCTTCGACACGAACGGCCGGCTGCGTCCGGAACTGGCTGGACTCGCGCCGCGTGGCGACAAGCGGATGGGCGCTATCCCCTACGCCAACGGCGGCCTGCTCAAGCGCGATCTCGTCTTGCCGGACTGGACAAGTTTCGCTCTCGACCTCCCTCGGCCCGGTGGAAGGATCGCCGAAGCGACGAGAATCATGGGCGCCTATCTCCGGGAAGTCATCCGCCTGAATGCCGAGGCGAAGAACTTTCGGCTGATGGGGCCTGACGAAACATCCTCCAACCGCCTCGATGCCATCTTCGACGCCACCGACAGGATATGGATGGAGCCGATCGAGCCGTATGACGAGCATCTGTCGAAAGAGGGCCGTGTCATGGAGGTGCTTTCCGAGCACCTCTGCCAAGGCTGGCTGGAGGGCTACCTGCTGACAGGCCGGCACGGCCTGTTCTCCTGCTACGAGGCTTTCATTCACATCGTGGATTCGATGGTCAACCAGCATGCCAAGTGGTTGAAAACCTCGCGCGAGCTTTCCTGGCGCAAGCCGATCGCTTCGCTGAACTATCTGCTTACGTCCCATGTCTGGCGTCAGGACCATAATGGTTTCAGCCATCAGGATCCCGGCTTTGCCGATTTCGTCGCGAACAAGAAGGCGGACACCGTCAGGCTCTATTTCCCGCCCGACGCGAACACGCTTCTATGGGTGACGGACCATTGTTTCAGGACGTGGAACCGCATCAACGTGATTACCGCGGGAAAGCAGCCAGCGCCGCAATGGCTGACCGTGGAGGAGGCCGAACGTCATTGCAAGGCAGGTGCCGGGATCTGGACTTGGGCGGGCAGCGAAGACGAAGGCGAGAATCCGGACGTCGTGATGGCCTGTTGCGGTGACGTCCCGACGCTGGAGACGCTTGCCGCAGTCGACCTTCTCAAGAACGCGCTGCGGGACTTGAAGATACGGGTCGTGAATGTCGTCGACCTGATGACCTTGCAGTCGGATACGGAGCATCCCCACGGCTTCAGCGACGAAGCGTTCGATGCCCTGTTCACGCGCGATCGGCCCGTCATCTTCGCCTATCACGGCTATCCCTACCTCATTCATCGGTTGACCTATAGACGCGCCAATCATGACAACATGCATGTGCACGGGTTCCGGGAGGAGGGGACGACGACGACGCCGTTCGACATGGCGGTTCTGAACCACATCGATCGCTATCATCTGGCACAGGCAGCAGTCAGGCGCCTGCCGGAATTTTCCGACAAGGCCGGGGATTTCATCGCGGCGCTGGATGGCAAGCTGGCTGAACATACGGCCTATGTTCGCAGCCATGGCGAAGACATGCCGGAAATCCGGGATTGGACCTGGCCATACGGAACGGCCGCAGAGGCCGGTGACTGATGCGCGACGCGATCCTCGCGCTTAATGCTGGCTCGTCTAGCGTCAAGTTCGGCCTCTACGACATCGAAGACGTCGATGATCTCCGTCTTGTCGCGCGCGGCACGCTCGACGAAGGGGGCGCCCCCCGCTTCGTCGTCAAGGCGCCCGATGGAGAGATATTGCGCGACGTGCCCGTTGCGGGTGACGGCGCGACGGCGCCCGTCCGGACACTGGTCCGTTGGATCGAGGAAAAACAACACGAGCGGAAGCTCGTCGCCTGCGGTCACCGTATTGTTCACGGCGGTGGGGAGTTTGCCGATCCTGTCGGGCTGACGCCGCCTGTCATGTCAGCCCTGGATAAACTCACCCCGCTTGCTCCGCTTCATCAACCCCTCAGCCTTTCACCTGTTCGAACCCTGACGGGCCTCCGCCCTGACCTGCTGCAGGTGGGGTGTTTCGATACCGCCTTCCATCGCACGATCGAGCCACTTGTCAGCCGATACGCGCTACCGCCGGAGTACGCAGGGAAAGGCATTCGCCGGTACGGGTTTCATGGCTTGTCATACGAATATGTCGCCGGGCGGCTGGCCGACGGAGGAAAGAAAGACAAACGCACGATCGTCGCCCATCTCGGAAATGGAGCCAGCCTCTGTGCGATCAAAGAGGGAAGAAGCATTGACACCACCATGGGCTTCTCGGCTCTCGACGGTCTCATGATGGGGACGCGGTGCGGCTCTATAGATCCCGGCGTCCTGCTCTACCTTCTCCTCGAACAGCATATGTCTGCCGAAGAAGTCCAGCATCTGCTCTACGAAGAAGCCGGCCTTCTCGGCGTCTCTGGCATTTCGGGCGACATGCGCGAGCTCGAGGCAAGCGCCGACCCTCGCGCCCGGCTGGCGATCGACATGTTCGCTTTCCGCGCGTCCCGAGAAGTAGCCGCCCTTGCGAATACTCTTGGCGACCTGGATTGCCTTGTGTTCACTGCAGGCATCGGCGAGCACTCGGCCGCCGTTCGCGGGTCAATCTGCAGGCATCTTGGCTGGCTGGGTCTCACGATCGACGAAGTGGCCAATAGCATGCACGCCGGGATCATCAGCGCTCCGGATACGCAGGTCGAGGTGCTGGTCATTCCTACCGACGAGGAGGTCATGATTGCGCATCATACGTTGAATCTGATGAGGTCGGCCTGATGCCGCGCCTCGGGAGTACTTATTTCTATTGTCATTGCGGTTCTTTTTCTGAGACCCAGGCAAGCTATCGCATCCAGAAGGCTCAGAAAATTCGGATCGATTAGCGCCACGCCCCGCGCATCTTCGCGCGCAGGTCAACGCTCGCGCGCGGCCCGACTCTCGTGCCCACCTCGTGGCTGGACTGTCGCCGACAGGTGAGCCACCCGGTATTAAACTAAGCAGGCGTTTCTGGCGCCTGGCGGATGTGCCTGTCTCTGGTCCGATCTCGCAATCGCGGCTTTCGCTCGCGATGCCAGGATACCTATCTCAGGACGAATTGCTGGTAGGCACGCCGACGCTCTAGATAATAGTCGACCGGAAACCGGATCGAAACGCCCTCGATCGCAGCACTCAGCATTTCAAGATGAGCATCGAAGCCGGCGCATGCCTTAGCCGGATCTTCCGCGGCCGGCAGCCGCAGGATCAATAGCAATTGCGTCCCTTCCGGCGTGGGGTTCAGTTTCCAGCATAGCGGGCGCCCCGGCTCGTTGCCACTACTCCATGAGTATTCAAGCAATCGAGGCGGGTCCAGCTTGAGAACGGTGCTTTTGATCACGCTCCCGCTCTCGGCGAAATCAATATGCACGATGCCCCCAACGCGTAGCTCGATAGAGCCTGGAGCCAGCCATAGCATAAATGCCTGCGGTTCGGTTAGCATTCGCCAGACCGCGTTTTGATCATGCGCGAAGGTTCGCTCGAGCTGAATCTCGAAACCATCATCGGACTTCTTGATCCGGCCCAAGGCAGCAGAACTTTCACCCATTTAGGCCTCCGCCGATGCGCATGAATTAAACTGATCCATGTCGCTCCATCCTTATTTCTGCGGGAGTATATGATCCCGTGGTACGCAAATACGAATGAGACAGCACTCCACTACTCGCCCGTCCACGTACTCTTTGACACCCGCCACTTGCATCGCGGTACCCTTCGCTTGATGGCGGCCAACTCGCGCCGGAATAAGATCGCCAATCTATTCAGTCGTTGATGGCGATCGCTGCCGGCCCCAAGTACTCAGTTTGTCGCTCCACGGTGCTTCTCCGGGACTTCGCACGTCCTGCTCTGCGAGTGCGGATGCGCATTGCAATGGTGCCGCAGGTTTCTCCGAGGCATTGGTCTGTCTGCCAGATCGCCTCATTCCAGAGTCTGGGCTTGGCTCTCCGTCTCGGCGAAACGCGGGAAGAGGACGTTGTTCTCCAAATGGATGTGCTCCATCAAGTCTTCCGCAAACCGTTCCGCGCTAACATAGAGGGCTTGCCATGAACGGCAGGCACCTTCGGGTAAGGTGAAGTCGTTGGTAAGGCTTTCGACTGTGTGGAGTTGCATGCTCCGATCGTCGTGGTGGTTACGCAGCTCACTGATCAGGTCGCCCAGTTTGATGTTGGTGCGCTGCCGCATAGCCGGAAACAATGTCATCTCCTCCTTGTTCATGTGCTGTTCAAGGTCACTTTCGATCTGCCGGAGCGTATCGGCGAGGCCTGCCGGCACGTTTGGGTGCTCGCGATGTACTGCCTCGACTTTACGCGCCAGCTTGATCAGCTCGGGCAGGTCCCGACGATAGACCCCGTGATAGTACGCCTGGATGTGTTCGATCAGGGCATCGCTGTCCATCGTGGCGGGCGCGGCGGCCTTCCCGATCTCGTCGAGGGATTCGAGCGCCGTCTTAAGCTCATCGGGATCGATTCCACGCCGACGGGCGGCGCTTTCAAGCGTCAGGTCGCCATTGCAACAGAAATCAATCTTGTGTTTGCGGAACACGGCGGTGGCGCCGGGAAGGGTGGCCGCGATATTCCCAACGGTGCGTTCGTACAGCGCCGCGTTCGAGGTCTGGATGGTCATCGTCAATGCTCCATGCTTGCGACTGAAAGGAAAGCCTGTATCGGCTCGTTTAAGCGGTTGCTGCTGGTGCCGGGATCGCCGCGGCCACACTGCCCGTTTCGATCCGGCTGCGAGCCTCTAGCGAGCTAAGAAAGCGCCAGACAAAGAGAAGCGTTACTAAGAGCAGTCCCGGATAGCCGATACTGGCCATCGTATAGGGGAAGACGGCGCTGCCCTCGCGGACGGTTTCGAGGTTGAAGCTGAGAAGGCCGAGCGTAATGATGCCCCCGAAAACCCACATGGCGAGCAGCCACATGCCGGTTTCCCAACCGGTCAGCCACCGCCCCCAACGATTGCCCGAGGTGGCCAGTTTGGCGAACCCGACCGGAATATTGGAGATCGGGCTGCGGCGGTAACCTAACGTGAGCAGGTCGAACACGAGGAGACATACTCCGACCGCAAATATGGCGCCGAAGACAGGTACCAGGATCTTGGTGAACTGCATCGCCGGCCTTACGTCACCACCGAACCAGTCAAGGCCCAGCGTCCGATAGACGAACACCTGGATCGTGCCCCCGATGGCGAAGGCGAACGCCATCCCCAGCATGCCGGTGAACACGAGCCAGAAGGCTAGCTTGCCCGCGCGCTGGTCGAAGCTCTCGATGCCGCGCATCACCGGTATCACATAGTAGGCCGCCGCGAGGCCCAGCATCCCGAAGGTGCCGAACAGCGCCAGATGGGCGTGGCTCGCTGTTATCCAGGTTCCGTGGGACCATACATTGGTCAGCGCAAAGGTCATTGTGAAGCCGAGAATGCCGGCGCCGACCTGCTCCAGTACGACGGAGCCAAGGAGGAAGGAGAATGCCGGCATGTTGGCGACGGGCTTCCCGTCCTGATGGGCATCCAGATAGATATGCCAGAAGCAGAAGATGAGCGGCAGCGGTTCCAGCGCGCTGAACAGCGAGCCCCAGAACTGCCAGAATTCCGGCGTCCCGATCCAGAAATAGTGATGCGCGTTCCCCAGCAAGCCGGACAGCCACACCAGTGAGATGCCCCAGAACACGGCGTATCCCACTGCCTTTACGTCTGCCTTGAACATCAGGACGAGGAGAAAGCCGACTAGAGAGATATGGATGACTTCCCATACGCCTTCGACCCAGTAGTGGACGACGTACCAGCGGAAATACTCCTGCAGATCCAGTCGTTGGACGAAGAACAAGCCAAAGACCCATACGAGCGTAAGGGCGAGCACCCCCAGCCCCAGGCCCCAGTGAATCTCGTTCCACTGGGACAGTGGCGGGAACGTCCTGAGCACGACGTAGCACAGGATTGCAAAGCCGATCAGGATGACGATATCCGCGATACGGCCAGCCTCAAGATATTCAAGCCCTTCCTGCAGCATCGGCTGGCCCATCCACCATCCCGCTATGCCTTCTTCGGCCAATGCCTGGGTGAAGATGTTCCAGATCACGACCGCGATGAGGGCGTAGAAGAGAAACTTGATGAGCCAGGGTGCCGCCAGTTCGCGTTTGGACAGCAGCGGTCCGGCGAAGAGGATCGTGGCGATAAAGCCGGACAGTACCCAGAAGACGGCGAGATTGGTGTGCTCGGCGCGTGCAACGTTGAAGTTCAGGATGCCGGCAAGCAGCGTCGGGTCGACCTGCTGCGCAGCGATCAGCAGGCCAAATGCGGTCTGCAGGAAAAACAGCACCAGCATCAGTAGGAAAAAGCGCAAGCTAAGACGCTGCGTCTCATATTCGATCTTGATCATTGCCTGCTTCCTCCCAGACTGCGGATATAGGCGACTATGTCATTCATCTGGCCGGCATCGATCGCTTCGGCGAATGACGGCATGGTTCCCGCCTCGAAACCGTTGACGATCTTGGCATCCGGTTTGAGGATCGATTCGGTTAGATAGTTCTCATCCGCGACCACGCTTGAACCGTCGGCAAGCTTGACTGTGGAGCCGTAAAGGCCGCCCCAACCGGGTCCTACAAGCCGCTCCTTGGTTGGTGCGTGGCAGGCGGTACAGCCATACTCCTCAGCAAGTTCTACGCCGCGGTTGGTTGCGGAGCCCGTTTTGGCTGTATCGGCTGACGGAGCTGCCGAGGCGGTCGCCTGCTGCACGGAGACAGGGGTTGCCTTCGCCTGTGGGAAAGTCAGCCCGTTCACCTCCGGCACGGGCGGCCAGCCTTCTGTATTCATTTCGGAAGTGTATTTGAGGAACGCGATCAACTCGTCGACCTCCTCGCGGGTGAACGGCAGGTTCGGCATCAGAGTGGAATGTCCGCCGCGACGGCTGATACGTTCCGCGGCGCCCGGATATTTCTCCAGATAGGCTTCGATGGTGTCGACGCCCGCGTCCGCCGCGACAGCTTTATCCTGTAATTGCAGGCTCACCGCGCCCTTGGTCGGCCAAGCCCCGGCGGACGGTAGGAACGCCTTGATCCAGGCCGGCCCGACTTTGCCGTAGAGCTTGGTCAGGTCTGGGCCGAAATAGGCGCCATTGCCCACGATCGTGTGGCAGCCCATGCAATTATAGGATTGGAAGACACGCTTGCCCGCTACGGCATCGTGTCCGGCATAAGTCACATTTCCCGGGACAACCTGACCGCGCGAATCCACAAAAGACACGGCTGACAGACTAATGAAAATAATCCCCATGAGGCCCAGAACGGCGAGTGCGGTCCGCCGCTTCAGCCCTTCTTCGCAGGGCTGACCCTTTACGCAGCTCATGGCCTCGCCTCCTCGTTCGTGGACGTCAGAACCGCCGTCTTTGGAGGAGGTGTCCTCTCCAGCGCGTCATGCTCGAAAAGCGTCGCGAGGCTGCGCAGGAAAACGACGAAGACGAAAACCGCTAGACAGAAGCCGATGATGAAATAGACCAGCCACATGGAGTGCGATTCCGCCCAGTACCCGAAGTCCCGCCAATACGGCCAGGACAACGCCAAGCTGCCAGCGCTGCCCAAGATAGCGAGTGAGAACCTGATGGCCCCTTGCATCGTCATTGCCTTCCCCCGTGGCGTGGGCACGACCAAACACGTCTCAAGGCTGACGGTATCGTCTTCCTTGAGCTATAGCCGGCGAGAATCTAAATAGGTATTCTACATGCCAATTCATAAACCTGCTAATTTGCATTGTAAATACCAATATGAAGGATCATCATGCGTCTTGCTGTTTTTACCGACTATGGTTTGCGCGTGCTGATGCGGCTTGCCGAAAGCCCGGATACAGCCCTCACCACCGGTGGTGTCGCCAAGGAATTGCGAATTCCATACAATCACTTGACCAAGGTAGTGCAGGATTTGGCGAAAGGTGGCTATGTCATCACGCAGCGAGGTGCCGGCGGCGGTATCCGGCTGGCGAGACCGCCGCAGTCCATTACTCTTGGCGAAGTCGTGCGTTGCCTGGAGCAGCGCTACGCGCTTGTCGAATGTTTCCGCGGCGATGGAGGGGCGTGTCTGCTGACGCCGAATTGCCGCTTCAAGTCGAAGCTTGCCTCGGCACGGGAAGCCTTCATTTCACATCTCGACAAGACCAGCCTCGCCGAATGTGCCCTTCCGGCGCCCCGACAGGCAGGTGCGGAATCCGGAAATGACAGCCAGAGCCTATAGGGTCGGCGAGCGAGCCTTTCAGGTTGATGTTTTTATTCTTGTGTTTTGGATCTGTGCGAATGGAGCGTGACACGCTATTCGCCTTTTTCGATGGACCGCGTTAACCGCCGAGGAGAGCCTTGAGGTCGGTGGAGGGATTCTCCACGAGGGATCGGTGCGGAGACTTTCCCGCCTCGATCAGGCGCTTGGCGATCATATGGACACGCGGTTCATTAATCGCATCCACGGCTAGCAATTGCGTGCCTCGGTAGTACCAGAAAGAGGCGGAGTTGCCTGTGCCGTTGCGCTTCACCACATGGTCGTGGCCCGATGACGAACCCGCGATCTGTAGCCTGACGTCGAATTGGTCCGACCAGAACCAAGGCCTTGCATCGTAGGCTTTCGGCTTGCCTATGATGGTTCGCGCGGCCGCCTCGGCCTGCTCGACGGCGTTGCCGACGCTTTCCAAACGAATCCTTCCTCCTCTCCAGGGAAACGATACACAATCGCCCGCTGCCACGATCCGATGGTCTGATGTACGGCAATAGGCGTCTACGACGATGCCATCGCCCGTCTCCAGCCCACATGCCCGCGCCAGATCGACGTTCGGCTCGATGCCGATTCCGGCGACAACGAAATCGACAGGTATTTCCGATCCATCCGTCAATAATGCGCGGTTCACCCTATCTCCGCCCATCAGCGCTGCAAGGCCGGCCCCTTCGCGCACGTCCACTCCATGGGCGTGATGCAACGTCCGGAAGAATTCGGATGTTCCCGCGGCCGCAACTCGTTGGAGGATACGCGGTGCTGCCTCGACGACTGTGACCCGCAGACGGAGCTTCGCCGCCACAGCAGCAACTTCGAGGCCAATATATCCACCCCCGGCAATCAGCACATGCCGGCCGGGGCGGTATTCCGCGGCCATCGCATCGACGTCGGCGAGGGTCCGGACATAGTAAATACCACTCAGTTCTCCGCAGAGCGCAGGAGCTAGCCGCCGTGCCCGCGCGCCGGTAGCCAGGACCAGCCGATCGTAAGGCACTACACTGCCGTCTGACAGGCTGACCTCCCGGGACGACCTGTCGATGTGCTCCGCGCGGGTGGCAAGGCGCAGATTGATGGATTTCTGCTCATAAAAGGCTGGCGGCCTGAAATAGAGCCTGTCCCGTGTCATCGCTCCCAGGAGATACGCCTTGGAAAGGGGAGGGCGCTGATAGGGCGGCTGCGCCTCGTCACCGATCAGCGTGATCGTGCCAGAGTACCCGAACTCGCGGAGTTTCGCGGATACGGAAAAACCGGCCTGTCCAGCACCAATCACCAAGATGGAAGCCGTCGTATCGCCTTGTTCCGAATTCATTGAGGCATCTTCGTCCTGGTGGATGCGCGGCGGAGCAGCCGATTTGGGTGTCGTGCCCACCGGCGTCATGGCTTTACTATATGATGCGCTGGCGGTTGCGGACGTTCACCGCAATCGATGATCGATCGACGAAGGATATGGCCTGATCCATCGACGCCCAGTCGCGCACGGCGTCCGCGATGGAAGAAGGTCAGCCTGTACTGCCCGGCATGCTCGCCTTCTCCACGCTCACATAGGCTGGTTATCTCACCTCGGCGCATCAGTGGCTGCACGTCGAGAGGAGGGATATCGAGAAGTTCTCCCACAAGGGAGGTGTCGATCGAAAAGCCGTCTTTACTTCGTTCGAGGATCATTGGTATGCCTGCAGAGGAGCTGTTGCGCGTTTCCCATTATCGGCGGCTGGTCAGCCGTCCCATGCCGCGATCTTCCATCCTGGCGATCAAGCCGCGATCCGTGGTTCCGCGACCGTGACGCTACGCGCTACGTCTTCATATGGCCCTGATTCAACCAGGGTTTGATCGAGCCATGCATTCATTTGCGCTACCCTTCACCATGTCAGCTTGGGTGTTAGCCGGTGCAGGAGGACGTCAAAGCGTCGAGCCGCCTCCGGATCGGCGTGTCGCAGCGCCACGCACGCCTGACCTGCCAGGCGGCAGGCATTCTCGACTTCTCCGGCCGTGGCCAGCGCCGTGATGCTCGCCAGCAGGATTTCGGGTAGGCGCGCTGGTTCGGCCGAGGCGTCGGGCGCGCCAACGCGACGCGATACACTTGCGCCGTTCACCATCCTCCTCCGTCACGTATGCCGAAATGAGCCTTGGCCTCCGGCGACATCATTTCTGGCGTCCAGCGCGGCTCGTAGGTCAGCTTGACCTCCACGAATTCCACGCCCTCTATCGTGCTTGCCGCTTCGCCGGCGCCCGTCTTCAGATAGTTCGTGGCCGGGCACCCTGGCGTGGTCGTGGTCATGATCACCGTGGTCATACCGCCATCTCCGACAACCACATCGTAAACGAGACCCAGATCGACGATGTTGTAGCCGAGCTCCGGATCGATCACCTGCCGCAAGGCTTCGCGGATCTGACCCGCCGCAGCCGCCTGACCGTCCGTCGCAGCGTTGGCAGGACGGTCAGGCGCGGCAGCTTGCCGGCGCAATATCGGCGCGCCCGACATGAAATGCTCCATGATGATGCCAAGGATAGCTGGCTTGAAATGCTGCCACTCGCGATCCGATCGCGCGACGACGATGCTGTCCCTGCCGAGCGATACGCCTGTGACACCCGGAATATCGAAGAGCCGTTCCGCAAGCGGCGACACCCCGGCCTGTTCCCTGTTCCCGAGATCGAGTGTGCCCTCGGCCAGCACATCGCAGCCGGGCAGAAATTTCAGCTTCGTCGGGTCCGGTGTCGGCTCCGTCTGAATGAACATTGTCAGACCGATGCCTTGCCGGCCGCACCGATCCGGACCAGGATCTTGTATGTCTTGCCGTCGGCTTCGAACGCGCCGCGCCAGGTATGGCCGCGTTTCGCAAGTTCAGGAAGGAGGAAGATCGGCTCACGGCGCAACAACGCTGAGAGCACTTCACCTTCCTTTGAGGCCTCCGTCGCAGCCAGGATGCGCACCATGGGTTCGAGCGGGTCCAGATCGCGGTTGTCCATATGCTGAACGGGAGCAGGCCAATCCGAAATATCGGTCGCGGCAGCTTCGGCAGCTGCGGAAGACGGCTCCGTCATACCCTCTTGCGGCTGAAAGATGACTTCCCAATCGCCGCCCTTGAGTTCCCGAGCCTTGTGACCGAAACCCTTGGCTTTGAGAACGCTGAAGAGGGGGACGGGCTGGAAGGTGGCCAGCAATCTCAAACCCTGTCCTGGCCCGGGCTTCGACACCGCTCCTATGATCTCCCCGAAAGGCTCGCCGCCGGCGCGAAGGATCGGACGTACGTCCAGTTCGACGAGTGAAGATGCCATGTTGTTCTCTCCTCTTCCGATTAGGGTTAGCATGACAGGAGAAGGCGCGGCGGTCGCGCCCTTTGTGGTAGACGTGCAGCGTCCTTCACGTCCGCCAGGCGGCGTGTACGCACGAGCTGCGCGACGATGCCGACAGTTGCCGCCAGCAGGACAGCGGCGGCGAAACGGAAGGCGAGCGGAAGGCCAGCAAGGAGCGCGGCGGCGCCGGCCCAGACCGCGATGAAATAAAGCAGGAACCATTTGCCCGCGCGATTTTCGACGACGAGATCCTGAACGCGCGGCGTCGGCCCCTTGCCCAGCACGGGCCCGTAGCATTCCAGCCAGGTCAGAAACGCCACGATCTTGTAGAGCTGCGCAAGGCCGAGCCCCGACAGCCAGCCGAAAGCGGTCAGGAACACGACGGCCCCCGCATGGTCACCTAGGCGCCGGACGGCAAGCAGCAACAGGATGAGCATGACCGACGCCGCCAGCGAGACCAGAGCGTACGCGGCTATGCGGCTATTGAGTTCTATGTTGCGGCGCTTGCGCGCGCGGTAGAGGTGAAGGACGTCCGCGCCGTAAAGCGCGAGAGCAAGGACTCCTATGGCAAGGGCAGCCAGCAGGGCCAGCGAAGGATCCCCTCCGATCAGGACCGCAAGGATTCCCGCGGTAATTGCTATGCTGAGCGCCGCCGCTCCGAGAAGAAGCGCCCCTTTGGTGGTGGCCCCCTCCAATTCCGGCGCCAGCATGAACATGGCCAGCAGACGGTAGCTTACGCCCATCGCGGTGAAGGTGAGCCAGCCGCCGAGCCCCGCGACAACATGGATGGGCAGGCCGGCCGTCGTCAGGGCTACCAATGGCTCGTAGTCCACGGTTCCTCCAAGCACGAGGGCGAATGTGGCTCCAAGCGCCACGGTGAACGTGACGCCGGCAAGGCCGACGACGACGAACCTGGCCGGCAGCGGCATCGCCGGCGCGGCAACCATCGTTCGCGCGAGGTTTCACAATATGAACGCGAAGCCGGTGATCAACAGGACGGCGGCGATCGCAAAGAACGGAATGGCGGGAGCAATGCGCCCGTCAAGCTGGAGAAACGCGAGGATCAGCGCGGCGAGCCCCGCGACGAGCGACACGAGAGCCGGCAAGGCAAGCGCTTGCTGTAGAGCGGCTGCGCCACCAGGACCGGGAGGAACTGGAGCAGCGCGCCGCACATCAACAGGCTCAGCCAGCCGACGGCGACGACATGAACGAGGATCAGGGTTTCAGGCGCAGCGAACGCCGCGGCCGGAAATCCGTAACCGACGGCCATCATGACCTCGGCCGCCATGAGCGCGACCAGTGCGGCAGCGAAATAGGACATCGTCCATCGTGAGAGGGTAACGCCGATCATGTGTGCGAACCTCGTTAGCTGAACGCCGCGCCAGCGCGGGGAGCCGGCGCGGCGTGGAAGAACCGGCCTCAGGCGGCTTTCGCCAGCTTGCCGATCTCAACCCTCCACACGTCGGGCCCGCGCTCGAGATACGTCCAGGAGAACTGGCTCGGATACTCGGCCTCGAGCTGATAGTAGAGCGGCTTCGGGTCGTGGTCGTTGACCAGGACGAAGCGCCCTCCGGGCACGAGTCCGTTGACGAGTTCGAAGATCTTCGCGTGGCGCTGTGCGGGCACGAGGGTGCGCACGTCGACAGTATCGACGTCGGACTGCTTGGCGGCATCGGTCATGTTCAGGCTCCTTGGTCCTTAAGCTCAGTCAAGTTGGCGACGATAGTGGCTCATTCACCCCGCTGGATTGAACGGGCAATTATCGGGCTGCGAAGGCGGCCGTTGCGCAAAACGTCATGGGCCACTGCCATCGTCGGGACTCTTCTTGGTAAAATATACATTGTCAATATATCTTTTCTGGCGAGATACTCATTTTTGCTTTTTATCCTGCGACGATAGTCGCGATATCCGAGCTGTCGGGCGTCTGCTTCGCCGACGGCGCGAGCCTCGCCATCGGGTTGGCAGCTATGTATCGCCAATTGCGAACAGATCCGGGAGGTCAGGCACGGTGACGACATTCGAGGCCCCGGGGGCGACCGAGATGATCGGCAGAAGCACCCAGCCATTTGTCGCACGCCGGCTGTCTAGAAAGCCGTACCCGCCTCGATGCGGCCTCCGGTGAAACTGACGCCTCTCTCGTCGCGAGTCGCACCGATTGACAACAATGGCTTCCACAGGAGTGCCGGCCGGGGCCTTTGCAGCTCCCAAGCCGGCACATCCGAACGAAGGAGGGCCAGATCCGAAGCGTCCGTTGACATAAAGATACATTTGAAATATATCTTTTGGCGCTGCGACATACCTGTGTCGTAGGGATGGCGGAAAGGCAATACGATGTCGCTTCTTTCGAGCCAAATGTATCGCAAGCCGGCGGTTTTCCCGGATCGCGTGCTTGCCGATATTTGTGAGAGCGTCATCGAGCCCGGTAGAAGAGCGGCCAAGGCATCCTCCGGAACGCACGTTGAAGGTGCCCTTGGCGTGCCGAAGTCTGCCGGCTTTGATATCGGCACAGAAGAGTCCGGCGGCGAGGAACTCGTGGAGAGGCTCGTTGCGGCATTCCGGTGGCACCCTCACGTAAACAATGTACTTACCCACCTTTGCGGGTCGCAATGGATGCGGGTAGAGCAAGCGCTTCGCGTGATCGTGAATCCGGCATTTACGCGCGGGGATTTATCGCCTCTGGCACTGAATATCGTCGAACTGATGTGGGCTGAGCGCGGCGTCACCGGACGCATCCTGAAACCGTATCTTTGCGAGGTTCTCGCACGAAACCTGCCGCGGCCGGCCGCCTATAAGCTCCAACTCCGGATCGCCGGCCTCTGCATGGCGCAAGAAGAAGACTTCGCCTGTTCCGGAGGATATCCGACAGGAGGCCACGATACGGCCAGGACAGCGGAGGGAATTGCGTGATGAGCCAATCGACCGCTGTTTCCGCCGAGCGAACGATCGATGTGCGCGAGATCGAACCGCGGATCCGTCACACGGTGATTTTTCAGCTTTTCGAGCATCTGGACGCTGCCAGTTGCCTGCAGTTGATCGTGGATCACGATCCTCGTCCTTTGCGGATTCAGCTTGAGGCGATGCACGGCGACCGCTGCCGTTGGACCTATCTTGAACAGGGCCCCGACGTCTGGCGCATCCGCCTCCAGCGTGGTCACAGTGGAACGCCGTCATGACTCATATGCACAGTTGGCGACTCGGTCTCCTGCGAATGAGACCTGCTTCGTCTATGGCGACAGGTTGGAAGCCCGAACATAGCAGCTCGAAACACCAGGCGGAGGGTCGCTCCCATCGCGGCATGTTTCGGGAAGAATTGCTCGAATGGACAGGAGCAGCCGCGAGGGTGGGCGCCGGCGAGTGTCCAGGCTGGCTGATCGTGACGATCGAGCAAAAAGCGAAACGCTCAAGCGACAGGAGAATATGATGAACATTCCAGGAAGTGGCTTTTCCACATCGGAAAATGGCATCAGAAGGTCCATAGGGCCGGCCAACGAACACGAATGGTCCTATCATGAATCCCTGATACGCGCGGAGTATGACCAATGCCATCCGGGCGAAACCTTCGACGACCTCAAGTACCGGGCGCGTTTTTCGAAGGAAGACCAAGGCCTGCTGAGCGAATGGATGGCACTTGCGGCACGGCGCGCAGCCGAACGGCGGATGGAGGAAGTTGTTAAGCTTCCACGCATCGCCGCGTAAGCGCGAACCTGCTTAGCAAGCCATCACGTAGTTAGGGTCCGGTACGCTTAGCCTTGAGCAGCATCGGCCCATAGACAACGACAAAGCCCAGGGAAGCTGCGCTCCAGGCGATGCCTGACAGGATCAACAGATGCATCGACAGACCGGCGAAAATCGGCGCCACTATCCGGCTTATGGCTGCGACGATTACGGCGCCGTAAATCGCCTGAGTAGTTCGCGTAGCGGTCAGGTCCCGTCCGCAATGCCCAAGGGTCGCTCGCGTCATCACGGCAAGCGTCATGACGCCCATTGCCCCAGCGGTCCAGGCATGGAGCGCGGCACTGGTCGGCAAAGACGATGGCCACAATACGCTGATGCCCACGCACGCAAATCCCAAGGGTACGAACGCATAGCCTATATGCAAAATCAGCACCAATGGCTCCTGCCATGTCATGGCGCCGGCCCATTTGGACAGGCGATAGGCGTGCAACACTCCGGCGAGCAGAAGCGCCAATCCGGTCGCGGCTCGCGACGGGACGACGATCCACAACAGCAGAGCGCCCGCGCCTATGGACAATGCTATGACGTCGTAGCGGGCGAAGATAATTGGCAACCGATCAGCATTCCTTTTGACGAGCCAGTTGCGCGTGAAGCTCGGAATGATGCGTCCGCCTATCAGCATGATGAGGCCGATGATCGCCGCGATGGCGGCCCGCAGGGCGTAGTCGGGCATGCCCGTAGCGGCAACTTCCACATGGAAAAGAATATTGGCGGTCGCAAGGAGCGTTATGAGCAAGCCGACCTTGATGTTGCGCCGGTCGCGGCCCGCGAATATCTCGCGCATGACAATGGCGGCCAGCGCCGGCAGGAACACGCTGTCGACGATGATCGCCGCAGTGAACCCGATAATGTCGACCGTTAGCAAAGCCGCGCGCCCCGCGACCCAAATGCCGAAAAGCGCGAGAAGCGGACCGCCGCGCACCGGCAGACGGCCGGTCCAGTTCGGGATTGCGGTCAGGATAAACCCGGCGATGCTGGCAACGACGTACCCGAAAAGGAATTCATGTGCATGCCAGGCGACGGCGCCGTAGGGGACCGCGAAGCTCAAGCGTCCCGTCAGCAATCCTATCCAGAGCGGCATGGCGCAGGCGGACCAGAGCGCACCACCAAGAAAGAATGGGCGAAACCCGAAGCTGAGCACGGCAATACGCGCCAAACCCTGCATCTCCCTCATGGCACGAATGCCGCCAAAGGGTCGGGTCCGATGAGCCAGGTGTGCCCTTGGACGAAAAACCAGACGTAGATGCCGAGCGCCGCAGCTAACGGGACCGGCAGCTGCCAGGACATGCGGATGTGGCTGTGGCCTCGAAGCGTCGCCAAGAATGGCACCGACGTCGTTGCCGCAAGTTGCTGCCAGCGCCCGTCGCCAAGGCGGCGTCGAGCGCGGCGATCCAATCCCGCCAACCCGGCCAACGTTGATAGAGCCATGCCTCCGAACAGGATCAGGGCTACGACATTGCCGTTTGGCGGGATATGACTGACTGCCCAGAGTAGGAAGGCCAAGAGCACAGGATGACGTGTGAAGGCTACGCTCAGGCCAGGCTGTATGTCACGATCCGCCGCATACGGAGATATGGACAGCGGATTGGGCTCGATGAGGCCGATCAACAGGAGCCAAGCTGCAAGGGGCATGATGGCTATCGGCACGGCCGCCTGCCACGGCACGAGACTCCATAGCGGCAAGTAAGGAGCGCGGGGTGCCGCGATGACGATCCAGGCGATGAGGGCGGTTGATAGAAGCGAATACCCGAAAATATATTGCCGCCGGCCAAACGAAGCCATCAGGCGCGTCCGCACGGGCGGAACCGGCGGCACTAAGTGTGCGATCACGAAGAATGCGATCGCGACCAGGAACTCGGCCATGGCAGTACTCGCCGACGTTGGACAAGGCAGAAAGATTCATCTAATATGCATCATATTATGAGACGTTAAGCAACGAACTATTTCGTCACTGGCGTGACTGCCGTAGGCATCACCGGATGGCCGGCGAACGACATACAACACGGGTTCGTCCATGCGTTTGACAGCATTCTCAGACTACGCATTGCGTGTGCTTATGTATGCGCGTGCAAACGACGATCGTCTCGTCACTATCGAGGAGACGTCCAGAACCTATGGCATCTCGCGGGCGCATCTGATGAAAGTGGTGAACATCCTGACGCGCTCCGGTTACATCAAGGCAGTCCGCGGGAGGTCGGGTGGATTTACCCTGGCGATTGCAGCCGAGAATATCAACCTTGGGGCAGTCGTGCGTGCAACGGAATCCGACTTTGCCTTGGTCGAGTGCTTTGCCGCTGGCAACAAATGCGTCATTACGAGCCTCTGCGGCCTGCCGAACGTCCTGAACGAGGCGTTGCGAGCCTTCGTTGGCGTGCTCGACAGCTATACACTCGCCGACATTCCCTTGGCCAAACACGACTTCAGCGTGCCACATGGCCCTGTCCAGAGCCGTCGCGGCCCCGAATTGCCCGTGAATCACGACGCGCAACCCGCTCCCACAACTTGATTCTCGCCATAATTCCACTGCCTCTGGCTTGATCTTAAAAGATATATTTCATATATATCTTTTGCTCACTTGAGGCTTCGGCCATGACCTTCGTCGTCACCGACAACTGCATCCTCTGCAAATACACGGACTGTGTGGAGGTCTGTCCGGTCGATTGCTTCTATGAAGGTGAAAACATGCTCGTCATTCACCCCGACGAGTGCATCGACTGCGGCGTATGCGTTCCCGAATGCCCCGCGGAGGCGATCTTCCCCGATACCGATCCGACCGTCGATGCGAAATGGCTCGAGCTCAATCATCGTCATGCCGATCTTTGGCCGAACATCACGCGCAAGAAAGATCCGCTGCCGGATGCCGACGCCTTGAACGGCACTGTCGATAAGCTCCGTTTCTTCAGCCCCGCGCCCGCGGACGAAACGCCCGCCGGCGATGCCGTCGGTAGCGGTTACATGCCCTCGGGAGTTCCTGATCATGACTGAGGTCGATGCGCTGGCTAGTTTCGTCTCGAAAGCACGGTTGACCGATCTCAGCGCGCAAGCGTTGGAGCAGTTGAAGATACGGGTTCTCGATACGATCGGGGTTGCCATTGCAGCACTCGATGCGGAACCGATCGTCGCAATACGGGATCTTCTCGAGACGCTTGGCGGGCAGCCGCTCGCGACGCTGATCGGCGGCGGCAAGACCGCCCCCGACCGGGCCGCTTTCTTTAACGGCGCACTCAGCCGCTATCTCGACTATATGGACAGTTATCTGGCCAGCGGCGAGACATGCCATCCTTCCGACAATCTCGGCGCGGTGCTCGCCGCGGCGGAAATGCGCGGCGCTTCAGGAGCGGAATTTCTGACGGCTCTTGCGGTCGCCTACCAGGTGCAGATCCGCCTGAGCGACGTGGCGCCGGTGCGCGACAAAGGTTTTGATCACACGACCCAGGGGGCCTATGCCGCCGCTGCCGGCGTCAGCAAGGCGCTGGCGCTTACGCCGGAACGGATCGCAAATGCGATCGCGATCAGCGGCACGGCCAACAACGCATTGCGCGTCACCCGCACGGGCTTGCTCTCCAATTGGAAAGGGCTCGCCTATCCGAACACTGCGATGGCCTCGACCTTTGCCACGCTGCTTGCCGCCAACGGGATCACCGGTCCGGCGGAAGTGTTCGAAGGCAACAAGGGCTTCAAGCAGACTATCGCCGGACCGTTTGAAATCGATTGGCGGAGGGAAAGCCTCGAAGGCGTCATGAGGACCATCGTCAAGAAACACAACGCAGAGATCCACAGCCAGTCGGCGCTCGACGCCGCGCTCGAAATTCGCCAAACACCCGGCTTCGCCGTCGACGCCGTTCGTCATGTCCGGTTACGGACCTTCCATGTCGCCCATCAGATTATCGGCGGCGGGGAGGAGGGCGGCAAGAGGCTGGTTCGTACCAAGGAAGACGCCGACCATAGCCTCCCTTACATGCTTGCGGTGGCATTGCTCGACGGAGAGGTCGAGCCATGTCAATACATGCCGGAGCGGATTTCCGCCGAAGACGTCCAGACGCTTCTCAGACGCGTCACAATCGTGCCCGATCGAACTCTCTCAGCCGCCTTTCCCGACAAGATGCCGGCTTCGCTCGAGGTCGAGATGGATGACGGTCGCGTGCTGAGCGCCGTACGAGACGACTACCACGGTTTTCATACCCGTCCCTTCGACTGGACGGCAGCCCGCGAAAAGTTCGACCGGGTGACGGAGCCTTCTCTCATCCGCAAAGAGCAAAATGCCATTGCAGACGTGATCGCCACGCTCGAAGAGAGACCTATTACCGATCTCATCGTGCTTCTTGGACGCGTCCGGCAGCCGTCTTCATGAACGAGCCGAGCAAAAAAGGAGCCTGTCATGACCTCCACCACGATGTCCTTCATTCCCCGTGCAAACCGCCCGCCGAAGCCGCGTAAGGTCGGCCTTACCGAGATAAAGGGTCCCTACTATAGCGCTTATGGGCGCCGTCATCTTGAGGACATACTGGAGACGGTCGGCGCGCATGTCGACGGCATCAAATATGCGGGCGGGTCCTTCGCCCTCATGCCGGCGGAAGCCGTCAAGGCAGTCAACGAAGTCGCGCATAGTCACAATGTCTATGTTTCCACCGGAGGCTGGATGGAGACCGTCCTTCGCTTCGGATCCGCCGCGGTCGACCAGTATCTTGAAGAAGCGAAGTCCCTGGGCTTTGATGTCGTCGAGCTGTCGACCGGGTTCATCAGCCTTCCGACCGATGGCCTGCTGCGTCTAATCGAACGCGTGAAGAAGACCGGCCTCAAGGCGAAGCCGGAGCTCGGGATTCAGTTCGGCGCCGGGGGCGGCACTTCGGCCGACGAGCTCTCGGCGGAAGGGACAAGTGACGTCGGCTGGCTAGTCGCCCAGGCAAAACGGGTGCTCGAGGCCGGAGCCGACATCATCATGATCGAGAGCGAAGGCATCACCGAAAACGTCTCGCAATGGCGAACCGACGTAGCCGCCCGCATCATTGATGCGCTCGGGCTGGAGCGCGTCATGTTCGAGGCGGCTGACCCAGCGGTGTTCGAATGGTACGTGAAGCATTACGGGAACGAGGTTAATCTGTTTGTCGACCACAGCCAGATCGTCCAGCTCGAGGCTTTGCGCCAAGGAATCTGGGGCACAAAAAGCACTTGGGGTCGAACCCACAATCTGTAACCAGGACGGTCGTGGAATGGCCGAACATACCGCCAGGTAATGCCGGCGCTGCACAAATCCTTACGCGCCGCACAGGCGCCGCCCACTCCTACGCGTGACCGATAGCTTTCAGCGAGTTGGGGCTACTCGCGAAGTATGGGCGATGAGGCTCCGCAGCAGCGCTTGAATTTTCGACCGCTCCCACATGGACATGGCGCGTTTCGCCCTACCGGAGGGGAGCTCGCGCCGGCTTGTCTCGCCAATATGTCCATGATCCTCGCCGGAGGCTGCCTTTGGCGCAGAAGGCGTACCATCCCCTCAAGGTAGGGCGCGGCGTGGGTGAAGAACATGCGATTGGATTCGCAAAAATAGTTCAGCCGCTCTGGATCGCCTTCGGGTGTGGGCAGGAACCGATGTTTCGGACAACCACCATGACAGGCAAAGCGCCATTCGCACCGTTTGCAGGCCTCCGGAAGCCGGGCCTTTTTATCGAGCCCGAATTGCCGCTGTTGCGGTAGCGTGGCGAGCGCCTCTATCGATGTCTGTCCAATGTTGCCTAGGCGAAACTCCGGGTACACATAGTGGTCGCAGGCATAGAGGTCGCCATTGTGCTCCAGGGCAAGCCCTGAGCCGCAGGTTTCGGCAAAGACGCACAGCGAGGCCGGCTCGCCAGACCAGATTCCGAGTTGCAGGTCGAAGAGTTGGACGAAGACCCGGCCGACGTCGTGGCGAACCCATTCGTCAAAAATCCGGCACAGGAAACGGCCATAGTCTCCAGGTGACACGCTCCATGGCGCGACTGCAAAATCCTCGTCGCCGGGCCGGGGCGGCGGAGCGAGCGTTCCTTGCCGATCGATCCGCTCAACGGCCGGGATGAACTGCATGTACTGCACGCCTATGTCCCGTAGGTAACGATATACCTCCAGAGGGAAACCGGCATTATGGTTACTGACTACGCATAGGACGTTCGTTTCCACGCGATGGCGGGTCAGAAGATCCCAGGCCGATAGCACGCGCGGCGAGCTAGGCTGGTCGCGTCTGTCGCGTCGGTAATGGTCGTGCAGGTGAGGGGGGCCGTCCAGGCTGAGGCCGACCAGGAATCCTTCGTCGTGCAGAAACCGCGCCCATTCCTCATCGAGAAGGGTACCGTTGGTCTGCAGCGCGTTGTGGATCGCATGGCCGGCCGGGCAGTGCCTGCGCTGCAATGCGACAATGTCGCGAAAATAGCCCAACCCCAGCATGGTCGGTTCACCGCCCTGCCAGACGAAATGGATTTCGCGTGAGCCAGCGCCCGATTGGCTGGCGATGTAGTCGCGAATGAATATTTCGAGGATCTCCGGCGGCATCCGGAACTTACCTTCGTCCGGATAGAGCTCTACCTTGTCGAGATAGTAGCAATAGCTGCAGTCGAGATTGCATCTGGGGCCCGTCGGCTTCGCCATCACCCAGAACGGTGAAGCCCTGCGGCTTTTCTTCGCGTCGTCCTTCATGTCGGTCGCGTATCTCATTGAAATCCAATTCTACCAGCGGTGCCAAAGAGCACCTTGCCCCCGGACAAGTAGGTAGCCGGATCAGACATTGAGCCTTCATCACGCTGAATTATGTTCGCGCGTTTCATGTGACAGGCGATCGGCGTGGTTCGTCGTGGATATGAACGTGGCCGATGGATTCACAAGGGGGAAATCTCTTCCACAGAAACCATGCGCTACCAACGCTGGCCATCGATCAGATCGGACGGCTGACCAGCGGCGTTCCTTCCAGACGAGGCGGTACTGCCAATGATAGCAGGGTCGGCGCCAAGCGAAGCAGAGACAAGCAATTGTGGCGCAGCTGATCGGCGATGGAGAAGCGCGACGAAGACAGGGAAGGGGACACAGCGTAGCAACCGCGACCAGCCGTTTGCTGGGAACGGGTACGTGGCGCCGAAAGGTCATTGGACTGGCCAGTTTCAATATCGCCGATCAGGCGAGGCACCACGTCACGGTGGTAGACCTGAAACGATATGAGCCGCTCTACCAGATTGTCTGTTCTTCTTTGCTCTGCAACAACCTTTGCACGGTCCTTATCCGCTATCGCGAGGTCCATAGCATGGAGTATCTGCGATGCAGCGGGATATCGGCGAAACCAGCGTGCCTGCAATCGCGCGGAGGCTTTTGCCGCCCGCCGCAGGTCTGCCGCTCGGACCGCTGCTGACGCTTTCGCTCAGAGCGTTGGCGCGGCGTCGACCCGAACTGTTCGAGCGGCTCGCCGAGTATGGTAAAGCACGTTTCCTGATCGATCCTGTCGATCTTCCCTTCGCATTTATCGTGATACCGGACGGCGTAGCCGCCTCCGTGCGCATAATCATCGGATGCAGGTCCGCACATTCCGACGTTGTTGTGCGCGGGCCGGTCCTGGCGCTGCTCGGCATCCTGGACGGTACTTTTGATGGCGACGCGCTGTTCTTCCACCGCACCATTTCGATTACAGGTCGGACGGAAGCGGTTGTCGCGCTTCGTAACGCAATCGAGGACGCGGAACTGCAGCCGTCGGATCTTCTTTTCCTGAGGGGTACGGTCGCCCGTCTCGCGGATCGTGCGATCCTCGGCGGCCTGGATCTAGCGCGAGGGATCGCCTCGAGCGGTGCGCGCCGACGGGAGGGGACATGATTAAGGACCGACACATGGAACTGGTCTGCCCGGCTGGCACGCCGGCGACGCTGCGCGCCGCCGTTCAGGCCGGAGCCGACGCCGTTTATTGCGGCTTTCGCGACGAGACGAATGCCCGCAACTTTCCCGGGCTCAACTTTTCGCCGAAGGAGATGGCCGAGGGCATACGCTTCGCGCACGATCACGGTAGCAAGGTCCTCGTCGCCATCAACACGTTCGCGCGAGCCGAGAATCCTGACCCGTGGCGCAAGGCAGCGGATAGCGCCGCCGCGAGCGGCGCCGACGCGATTATCGCCGCCGATATCGCCGTGCTCGACCATATGGCGGCCAGTCACCCGCAAACACGCCTGCATTTGTCGGTGCAAGCGGGTGCGGCAACGCCGGAAGCAATCGGCTTCTACGCCGAAGCCTTCGGCGTGCGCCGCGCAGTGCTCCCGCGCGTGCTTTCGGTGCAGGAAATCGCCGCGCTCAACCGTGCCATCGCGGTCGAGACGGAAGCATTCGTGTTCGGCGGTCTGTGCGTGATGATGGAAGGCCGCTGCCACCTGTCCTCCTATGCGACAGGTAGGTCTCCAAACCTCAATGGCGTGTGCTCGCCGCCCGAGGCAGTCAGCTATGACGAGGTTCCGGCTGGCACGACCGCACGGCTTTCCGGCTTTACTATCGACCGCTACGACCGGGGCGAGACGGCTGGATACCCCACGCTGTGCAAGGGAAGGTTCAAGGCCGGCGGAAAGACCGGCTATCTGTTCGAGGATCCGGTCAGCCTTAATGCCGGAAGCATGATCGTGGCTCTTCGCGAGGCAGGTGTCACGGCGCTGAAGATTGAGGGACGGCAGCGCGGGAAGGGGTATGTCACGCAAGTAGTAAAAGCCTTTAGGGAGGCGGTCGACGCCGCGGAGCAAGGCCATGATCCCGGAGAGATAGACAGCATCCTGGTGGGGCTGTCGGAGGGAGGCCGGCAGACGACGGGCGCCTATCGCAAGACATGGAGATAGTGGCATGCCGCGGATCGCGTTGACGCTTGGACCTGTGTTCTTTCATTGGCCGGCCGAGCGCCTCAGGGATTTCTACCGTCGCATCGCCGACGAGGCGCCGATCGAGCGGGTCCATCTCGGCGAGGTTGTCTGCGGCAAGCGCATGCCGTTCTCCGACCCTGTCTGGCCGGAGCTGATCGAGCGGCTGGAGCGGGCGGGAAAGGAAGTCGTCCTCTCGACGCTCGCCGCACCGACCACCACCAGGGAGCGGCGCTCGATCGAGGATCTGTGCGGCGATAATCGGCTGGTTGAGATCAACGACATTACCGCGCTGCCGGCACGGGCAGGTAAGCCGTTCGTGGCAGGGCCGTTTCTCAACATCTATAACGGGACGGCGGCGCAGTTTCTCGTTCGCCGGGGGGCGCATACGATCTGCCCGCCAGTCGAACTCTCGCTTGTCCATGTCGGCACTATCGCGCAGACCTGTCCGGATGCCGAATTCGAGATCTTCGCTTTCGGCCGGCTCCCGCTGGCGCTTTCTGGCCGCTGCTACCATGCAAGGCTGCATGGGCTGCACAAGGATTCCTGCCAGTTCACCTGCGAGCAGGATCCGGATGGATTGGTCGTCGACACGCTCGATGATCAAGCTTTTCTCGCTATCAATGGGGTGCAGACAATGTCCGCGCAGGTTCAGGGCGCGATGCCGACGCCCATGGAATGCATCGATCGTGGCATTAGTCGACTTCGGCTCTCCCCACACACTTGCGACATGGTCGAAGTGGCGCGGATCTACAGTTCCCTCGCCGAGGGAAGGCAGGAACCGGAACGTGCCCGCGCCTTGCTGTCAGCCCTCGGCCTGCCAGGCATGCTTGTGGACGGTTATTCACGGGGGCGAGCGGGGGCGGAAGCGGCCGCATCAGCATGAATGTTCAATCCGCTAAGGCTGCTCTCGAATGTATGCCAAGGCGTCTCGCTTTTTCCGGAGCGGCAAAAATTTGAAATGGTGTGCCCTAGCGATCACGACGCCGTACAATCCTCCCGTCACTACGACCTAACGTCACACAAGACACTGTCGGATTGGGACCCCGGTTCCGACATGGTCCAGACTAACCAGATCAGGGCCTATGACGACATGCGCGTCCGATGCCCGGTGGCGTATAGCGACCATCTCGGCTGGTCGCTGTTTCGGCATGCAGACGTGGTACGGGTGCTGGACGATCACCGTACATTCAGCAATGTCGCCTCGAGTCATCTATCGGTGCCCAACGGTATGGATCCGCCTCGGCACACGGAGTACCGGCGGCTGATTGAGCATTATTTCGCTCCTGACCGCGTCGAAGCCTTCGAGCCGGTCTTCCGATCGATCTCTCGTAGCCTCGTAAGCGAATTGAGAAGGGGAGGGGAGATCGATATCGTAGTACAGCTTGCCGAGCGCTTCGCCGTACATGTGCAGTGCGCCTTTCTTGGCTGGCCGGCAGACCTGCACGAGCCGCTGCTTTTGTGGGTGCGCAAGAACCATAAGGCTGCGCTGGCGAGGGATGGCGATGCGCTGGCTGCTGTCGCCCTCGAATTCGATGGTTACATTACCCAGTTGCTGGAAAAGCGCCTGGAGGCGGGCTGCGCGAAACCGAACGACATAACCAGGGAACTGCTGCGGGAAGAAATCAACGGCAGGCCGTTGGGACGCGAGGAGATCGTAAGCATCCTGCGCAACTGGACGGTTGGTGAATTGGGCACGATCACCGCCTGTGTAGGTATCCTGTGCCACTACTTGGCGAGCAATCCGCAGGTTCAGCGGCGGGTGCGAGCGGATATGCGTCTACTTCCGGCCGCGATCGATGAGATATTGCGCATGCATGCTCCTCTCATCGCCAACCGCCGTGCGACGACAAAACCTGTTGAGATTGGAGGCCGCAGGCTTGCCGCCCGTCAGCGGGTTACCCTGATATGGGCGTCGGCAAATCGTGATGAAATGGTTTTTGGTGATCCGGATGAGTTTCGGCTGGATCGCGATCCGTCTCTGAACCTCCTTTACGGGCGCGGCATTCATGTTTGCCCAGGTGCGCAGTTAGCCCGGCTGGAATTGCGTGTCGTCATGGAGGAAGTACTGAGATCAACGCGCGACATGGCACTTGTGCCCGGTCGCCCGCCTGTATTTGCTGTCTATCCGGCAAGCGGGTTTTCCACGCTGCCTGTAAAAATATCATAGCGCCGTATGGAAGGCGCCGCCCGTTTCCGGGCGGCGACGACTGTGAGCTCATTCTCACCAGGCGATGTAGAACATTGCCTTGGCCAGGAAGACGATCAGCACCACATGGCAGAAAACGCTGATGTGGATGAGCTTGAAGTGCCGGGATTTAAGCTTTCCGCGTGCACTAAGCGTGATCGCTGTTATGAAATGCGCCAACACGCTGATCGCAAGCGCGATCTTGATCGTGAGCAGCGTTGCGAAGCTGCTGTCGAAAGGGTGGCGCAAGGAATCGCGATATTGCCACGCCATGGCGATGCCGGCAGCATAAAGTATCGCCATAACGAACGGCATCACGCGCCGGGCGCGGCGACCAATAGCTGTCTCGACCGACCGCATCACCTCCCTGCCGAGAGGTTTGCGGGTGCTCTCGAGGATCAGGACTTCGAAGAATACAGTGCCGACAAACATGATAGCGGCAAAAAGATGTAGCGTGACTAGAATAAACTGACTTATGGCCGTGGTGGCGTCGTTGAGGAATCGTCGAAAGGTTCTGGAGTTCGTGTGTTGGTGCTTAAGATGACGTATCCTGCCATCTCCGCCATCTCCGATTAAAGTGCCTTGGATATGCTTTCCTTGAATAGTGCGGTGGACAGATACCGTTCGGCGAACGAGGGAATAATCACGACCATCGTCTTACCCGCAAATTCCGGCCGTGCTCCAACTGTGGCTGCCGCCTCTAAAGCCGCCCCGGAAGAAATACCGACCGGAACGCCTTCGATCCGAGCGACCAAGCGGGCGTTAGCCAATGCGTCTTCGTCCGAAATGGCGACAACCTCGTCATAGATATCAGTATCAAGGATTTTCGGTACGAAGCCTGCGCCGAGACCCTGGATTTTATGAGAACCAGGCTCACCCCCCGAAAGCACTGCCGAACCCGCTGGCTCAACGGCAACTACATGAACGGAAGGCTTGCGCGCCTTCAGTACCTGGCCGACGCCCGTAATGGTACCGCCGGTGCCGACTCCGGATACGAGGATATCGACGGCGCCTTCCGTGTCGTTCCAAATTTCCTCGGCCGTGGTCGTGCGGTGGATTTCAGGGTTGGCCAGATTCTCGAATTGCTGCGGAATCACCGCATCGGCCAATTTCCCTGCCAATTCCTGTGCCTTGGCGATAGCGCCCTTGATACCCTTGGCGCCATCTGTCAGGACCAGTTCTGCCCCCAGCAATTTCGGCATCTTCTGCCGTTCGACCGACACCGTCTCGGGCATGATCAGGACCAGCCGGTAGCCCTTGGCGGCCGCAGCGAAGGCGAGGGCGATTCCTGTGTTGCCGGAGGTCGGTTCGATCAATACTGATTTGCCTGGAACGATCCGACCTTCAGCCTCCAACGCCTCGATCATGGCCACGCCGATGCGATCCTTGACCGAGGCGACGGGGTTGAAGAACTCCAGCTTTGCCAGCAGTGTCGAAACGATGCCTTTTTCGGCGGCATAGCGGTCGAGCCGCACCAGGGGCGTGTCGCCGATCGTCTCGGTAATGGAACTGTAGATGCGGCCACGGCCTGGGGTCGGCGCAGCGGAAGGAGTTGCAGTCATTATTCTTGATCCGGTGTCCGTGAACCTTTGAGCCAAGTGCAAGAAATCCTCTGACCGATCCCAATCGCCGTGCGCGGCTGCCTGGTCCTTGGACAACACTTGCCGATCATGGGCTTGAAGAAGAAATAATAGCGACTGAATGTCGGTCTTTGCGCTGGCGCAAGCTTCGGATGCTCGCGATCGTCAAAATCGGACGGCTGCGACGACATGCCTGTCGAAGCGTAGGTCAGCAGGGCGCACATCACGAAGGACAATTCGGTGCATATAAGCGAGGGCCATTCAATCCTTGTACGATCGATAGGCCGCCTTTCCGACCTGTCGCCGGCCTATTTCGGGCTGGTGATGGCGACTGGCATCGTCTCTCTTGCCTCGTTCATGATGGAGCATGAAAAGATCGCCATGGCGATGTTCTATCTGAACATCGCCCAATATTTCGTTCTGTGCGTGCTCTACGCACTGAGGGCCCGGTGCTTTCCTCGCCGCTTCTTCGGCGACATGTTCGCGCACGCGACAGGGCCCGGCTATTTCACCACCGTCGCCGGTACAGGCATCCTGGCGAGCCAGTTCCTGGTCCTGCGCGAGAACGTTGCCGCCGGAATGGCGTTCTGGCTGGTGGCGCTCCTGCTGTGGATCTGCCTGACCTATGCCATTTTCATGATCCTGACGGTAAAGAGGGATAAGCCGACGCTCGACAAGGGGATCAACGGAAGCTGGCTTCTCGCGGTGGTCGCGACGCAAGCCCTGTCTGTTTCAAGCGCGTTGCTCGCGGCTCGCATTGGCCAGCCTTACCGGCTGGAACTCAACCTGATGGCGCTCTCCATGTGGCTATGGGGAGGAATGCTTTACATCTGGATGATGTCGCTAATCTTCTACCGCTATGCGTTTTTCCGGTTCTCGCCCGGGGACCTGGCGCCGCCCTATTGGATCAACATGGGCGCAATGGCGATATCCACGCTGGCTGGCTCCCATCTGATCCTGAACGCGCCGCATGCCCCCTATCTCATGTCGCTGCTTCCCTTTTTGAAAGGCTTCACCGTCTTCTATTGGGCGACCGGGACGTGGTGGATACCCATGCTCCTCCTGCTGGGCATCTGGCGATACGTCTTCGAGCGCTTCCCATTCGAATACGACCCGCTCTATTGGGGCGCGGTATTCCCGCTCGGCATGTATTCCGCCTGCACCTGGCAAATGGATCGCGCCATGGAATTCGGTTTTCTGTCCGTCTTGCCGCGAGTGTTCCTCTATATAGCGCTCGGAGCATGGGCCGTGACCTTCCTTGGAATGCTACGCACGCTCTTGCGCACCGTGGCCTGTAAATAGCGAGCCCTTGCTGCTTTGGCTGCGAGCGAACCGAAGATCGGCGGCCCCTTTGGACAGGATCGGCCCCCGGAACCGCATACGGAGCGATCATCACGCTGTTTCGTTGACCGCAGCCAGTGCATCGGGCAAGCAGATGACGACATGTCTGTGCGCGCTCGACACGATGCCGTCCTTCTCCCATGCGCTGAGCGTCCGGCTGACCGTATGAAGTGTCGTTCCCGCGAGTTCGGCGATATCTTGGCGAGAAAGGGGAAAGCAGATCTCGGTTCCCTCTGCGGTATGACGCCCCGCCTGGCGTGCCAGCCTCAGCAGGGCGTGAGCGATCCTGCGCTCGACGGTTTCGGTAGAAATCTCACGCAGCCGCGCCTGCGTTTCCTGATACCGGAACCCGAGCACGGCGACTGCGTTCAACGCGATCTGCGGATGTTTGCCCATCAGTTCGCGCATGGCGCCCGCGGACCACGCAAACAGGTGCGTATCCTCTACCGCCACCACAGTTCCGGGATAGTCCGGGATGCCTGCGAGCGCGGCATAGCCTGCCAGTTCGCCGGGGCCGAGATAGCGCAATGCGATTTGGCTACCCTCCTCAGTGGTCTGCGTCGCACGCAGGCGGCCGACTACCACGACATAGAAGTTCCGGACGGCATCGCCCTGGTGATACAGGACCTCTTTCCTCGTTAGACGCCTGCGGGAAGCCGCCCGGCGCACGTCGTCAAGAATTTCGCTCGGAAGAGAGCGAAAGATCTCGGTAGCCGCCAGAATGCTGATATCCGTCTGGCCGTCCGTCATTGCCCGCGCTTCCGGTCCCCTATCGCACGCCCCGTGCGATGGTTCGTTATGGTGCGGCAGAGTCAGCTTACCTTGTTCCGCCGCAAATTCAGCCGTGCCTGAATATCGCATAATGCCGAACACATGAAGGCGGCGCGAGCCTGGTAGCCGGAGCTTGCCGATTGAAACGTCATGACGTCATTGGTAGTTGCTGCCGATCGGCCCTTGGTCGACGATGAAGGCCGACACCCGGTGGGCGGAGGATCTGCCTATGATGCGGAAACTCATGTAGGATGCCGTCACGAGCCATGCTGACCATCGACAAGACAAACCTGGAACGCCACCACCCTCCGCGGACCCTGTCCGACCGGATCGCCTTGCGCGTCGTCAGGATGCTGCGTTTCGTCGCCGACGGGCTGTTTGGCCGCCGCTATCGCCATCGCACCATCGTGCTCGAGACCATCGCTGCCGTTCCGGGCATGGTGGCGGCGACGCTGCTCCATCTCAAATGCCTGCGCCTGATGATCGACGACCGCGGCTGGATCCGCACGCTGCTGAACGAGGCCGAGACGCAGCGAGCGCACCTGATGGTATTCGTCGCCATCGACCGCCCGAGCCTGCCGGAGCGCCTTTCCGTCCTCCTTGCGCAGGGTCTTTTCTACAACGCCCATTTCCTGATCTATCTCTTCTCGCCACGAACGGCCCACCGGATCGTCGGCTATTTCGCCGAGGACGCCGTGCGCGGCTATGGCCAGTATCTTGAGGATATCCGGGATGGGCGGCAGGAGAACCCGCCGGCGCCGGCCGCGGCGATCGCCTACTGGAACCTCTCTCCCGACGCACAGCTCGCCGATGTCATCCATGCGATGCAGGAAGACGAGGCGATCCACCGGGACATCAACCACAGTTTCGCCGATGCGCTGGAAAGCGGGCGGGACCTTCCCGGCTTGCCGAAGATCGAATCCTGACTGCCCAACCATCAAGCCCGCCCAACTTCGAGATGCATGTCGATCGCCGGGAAGGAGGCAGCCATCCTTGTCCTGCGACAAGGATGACTGCCGAGCAAGAATTAAGTTGACTACAATTATCATGATTATTCGGATCCGCTGACCGCGCATGGTTCGGGGACCAGAAGCCGCCAGATGATGATTGGAGCCGACATGTCCCGTCTCACGATCCTTCCACTGACCCTCCTATTCCTGATGCCGGGCGCCTTCGCAGCGTCCGCCGTGGAATATCCGATAGGGTCTCCCAAGCTGCTAAACGGCATGGAAATCGCCGCCGTCTATCTTCAGCCGATCGAGATGGAGCCTGAGCACATCATGCGGCCGGCGGCCGATTCCGATATCCATCTTGAGGCTGACATCCACGCGACGGCGGGCAACGCGAACGGTTTCGCCGAAGGGGATTGGATACCGAACCTCAGGATCGATTACACGCTGGTCAAGGTCGATGACGGGAAACGTACCGCCGGGACCTTCATGCCGATGGTCGCGAGCGACGGCCCTCATTACGGCGACAACGTGAAGTTTGCGGGGATGGGGAAGTATAAGCTGACCTTCGTAATCACCTCGCAGGGCGCCGGCGGTCACGACCACTTCGGCCGGCACGTCGACAAGGAAACGGGAGTGGGGCCGTGGCCCGCGCCGTTCAGCGTCGAATACGAATTTACCTTCGCCGGCACGGGCAAGAAGGGCGCCTACTAGGCGCACGGCGCGTCGGTTCGTGAGATATCCATCGCTTTATCCGGCGCCATCGCCCTTCCGATGCGGCGCAAGAATGGGATCGCGCAGAATTATGCCCCTCGTAGCCCGGTTGCTTCCCTTTCTTTTCCTTGCGCTATTTCCTGTGTCCGGATCGCTGGCAGACGAAGATCCCGTCTTCGTAATCGGGTTTGCGGACGGCAGGATACAGCCGCCCGTCCTCGAGGTTCCGGCCGGTCACCGTTTCAAGCTGGAGCTGCACAACAACGGCGCCAGCCCCGTCGAGTTCGAAAGTATCGAACTGCGCAAGGAGAAGGTGCTCGGGCCGGGTGTGAGGTCCTTCATCGTCATCCGGCGGCTCGATCCGGGCGAGTACCGTTTCTTTGACGATTTCCATCCCTTGACGCCACCGGCCATTCTCGTCGCCCGGGAGCCGGCCAACCAATGACCGGATTATTCGGACAGATCGCCGTCGTCATTTGCCGCGAGAGCGTTGAGGCGCTGCTTGTCGTCGGGATCCTGGACGCCTGGCTGATCCACTATGCCGACCGTGCGTCCGCGAAAACCGGCCGCCGGTTCCTGTGGGCCGGCGTCGCCGCCGGGCTGGCGGCGTCTGCGCTTCTGGCTGCGTCGATGCTCGGCTTCGCGAGCCTGCTTGAAGGCGACCGCGAGGACGTCTTCCAGATCGTCGTGGCGGGCATCGCCGCCTTGCTCATCCTGCAAATGGTGACCTGGATGCATGTGCATGGCGGGCATTTGCGGCAGCAACTGGAAGGAAGTGCCGAGCGAGCAGCCAGCAGGAGAAACTGGTGGGGGCTACTGGCGCTCGCAGCGATCGCTGTGGCGCGGGAGGGAAGCGAGACGGCTGTCTTCCTGTACGGCATATTGGCTTCGGCTCCTGGCGCAAGTCTGACCTCAGGCATCGCCGCCGCGTTGACGGGCTTAGCGGCGGCTGGCGTCCTTTACTGGTTTCTTCGGCTTAGCGCCCGCAGTTTCTCCTGGCGTCTCTTTTTCGGCGTGACCGAAATCCTGCTGCTGTTCCTGGCCGTGTCCCTTCTGATGACGGCGCTCGACAGGGCGATCGGTATCGGCCTCGTGCCGCCGCTCTCCCAGCCGCTTTGGGATACCTCGCTGCTACTTGATGACATGAGCGGCCTGGGCGCCTTCGTCGCCGCGATGACCGGCTACCGGGCGAAGCCAGAACTGGTCGTCGTCCTCACTTATCTCTCTTACTGGCTGGCAGCAGCACTGCTCTTGCTTCCGGAACGCAAGCGCCCGGCAAGGGATACGTGATGACGATCCGCGTGCCGCCAGAAGTCCAATATTCGCCCGCTCCGACCGTTCGACATCCAGATATCTGGGAGAGGACAGGAGACTGGCTCCAGCGCCACCAAGGGGCGATCCGTTTCACCCAGTGGACAATCGTGGGGGTCTACGCCGTTCTTCTCGTCGTCCCGGTCCTCCTGCCTTTGCCGGACAACGCCGCCTATCTGTGGGCCGATTTCACGCGCGTTGCACAGTTCGTCTTCTGGGGTATTTGGTGGCCGTCCGTGATCTTGGGAACCGCACTGGTCGGACGCATATGGTGCGGTCTGTTCTGTCCGGAGGGCGCCATCACCGAATTCGCGAGCGGCCATGGCAAGGGCAGGGCGACGCCGCGGTGGATGACATGGCCGGGCTGGCCCACGGTCGCCTTCGGCAGCACAACGCTCTATGGGCAGATGGTTAGCGTCTATCAGTATCCGCGCCCGACGCTGCTGATCCTCGGCGGGTCGACGGTCGCCGCCGCCATTGTCGGCTATCTCTACGGCCGCAACAAGCGCGTGTGGTGCCGTTATCTTTGCCCTGTGAGCGGCGTATTCGGCCTATTGGCGAAGTTGGCGCCGTTGCATTTCCGCGTCGATCCGGTGCTTTGGCAGCATTCCCAGATCGCCGGGGTCAAGCCCGGCCCGGTGAATTGCGCTCCGCTAGTGCCGCTCAGGACGATGCGCGGCGGCTCTGCCTGCCACATGTGCGGCCGATGCAGTGGTTTTCGAGGCGCCATCCGTCTAGCTCGCCGCTCGCCCAACCATGAGATTGTCCATGTCGCCGGGCAGGTGCCGAAACCCTGGGAGACCGTGCTCATCGTCTTCGGCCTCATGGGACTGGCCATCGGTGCGTTTCAATGGTCGGCCAGCCCCTGGTTCGTCTCCGCCAAGCAATGGGTCGCGCGGTATCTGGTCGAAGCAGGCATGACATGGCCGCTCGAGACGACAGCGCCGTGGTGGGTACTGACCGATTACCCGCTGCGCAACGACGTGTTGACCTTGCTCGACGGAATGCTGTTGGTCGTCTACGTGGCTGCGACGGCACTCGTTTTCGGCATGACGACGATGCTGATGATCGGGCTGTCGATGCGCTTCCTCGGCGGCTGGAGCATGAAGCGCTTCCATCATCTGGCACAGGCGCTGATTCCGCTCGCCGGCTCGGGCGTTTTCCTTGGCCTGTCTGCCCTGACTGTGAGCCAGCTCCGTTCAGACGGCATCATACTGCCGTTCGTCGGCGAGATGCGCACTGCCATGCTGGCGCTGGCGACTATATGGTCGGCGACGCTTTGCTGGAAGATAGCGACTCTTTACACACACGCTAGGAGCTGCAGGATCGCGTCGCTTCTCGCGTTTTGCATGGCTATGGCGCCGGCCAACATCGGCTGGCTGCTGCTCTTCCGTTTCTGGTGAGATGCCTCTCGATGTTCCCCGGAATAGGTCCTTTTCGAACTTGCGCTGAAGCAATGTGGCTTCTTCGTTCAATGCTACCTTTCCGAGCCGCGCCGGGCTGGATTCGCGGCCGGCGAAGAATGCAACTCCAAGAAGGAGGGTTGCGAAATGACCAGTACCGTCGAAATGCCTGCTTACGCCGACGCCGCCATACGGTTGCGTCGAACGCTGTCAACCATTGAACTGGATTGCCAATGCCGGACGAAGCTCGATGATGCGCTCGATCGGTTTTCCGCGCTCGAAGGCCGTCGGCAGTTGCGAAGCGGGTTGAGGGAAGCGAGGCACCGAAGGGTTATGATCGCGGATCAGGTCTCGTTCCTCGCTGACATCGATGAGATCACAGAGGACGAGACCGACCTGACGGTCTTTGAGGAGATGGCGCTTCTGTTCGACGAAGTCGCCAATCAGGCCGTCAAGGCCGCCCAAGCGCTTCGCCAGGTCGAGGCATCTTCCATTGAGGACGCAAATAGCAGGAAGCCTTGAGGAGGCGTCCATGCCCGGAAACTTCATTCAGGGCGGAAGGCCCGGCAGACCTGTGGATGAGTTTCCAGGCGGGCCGCGCCGATGAGGTCGAGGCAATAGGGAATGGCTGGAAATACGGCCTCCAGACAGACCTTGATCGAGGCAGGTTTGCCAGGCAGGTTGACGATCAGCGTGCGCCCGCGCACGCCGGCGGTCTGGCGTGAAAGGATTGCCGTGGGTACGGATTGCAAGCTAGCGCGGCGCATTAGTTCTCCAAATCCAGGTAGTTCCCGCTTGATCACCGCATGCATCGCTTCCGGCGTCAGATCCCTGGGAGCCGGTCCTGTTCCTCCTGTCGTCAGTATGAGATCCGCCTGATCGCGGTCGCTGAGTAAGATCAGCTCGTTTTGCACCGGGACGATGCCGTCCGGAACGATACGCCGAAGAGATTCCCAGTCCGACTTTATGGCAAGCGATAGCCAGCCCTCGATCGCGGCGCCGCTCGCATCCTCATATTCTCCGCGACTGGCCCGGTCGGAGATAGTGAGTATCCCGATACGTGTCATATTGATCACCAGCGTGCCGACACGGGTATATCCACGACGCCGGCGTCATCCCTCCCGAGGCCCAGGGTCATGCGGCACCACGATAGGATCGCATTCGAGTCGGGCGGAAGCCACATCGATAGTCCAGCGTGAAAGCCGGCCCAGGCATCGACGTATTCGGCCCGGACAGCGGTGAGAACCGGCACGCCGACAAGGATCGCCCGTTCGATGACGGACCGCAGGCCCGCGCCTCCCGCCTCCGCCTTGCCGAAGCGGCTAAGGATGAGAAGGTCGGCGCCCGCTTCGATCATGCCTTCGAGCAATGGCGCCGCCTCGGCGAGTGCGCCGGGGTCGAGACGGCAACCACGGGCTTCCCGGCCCAAGTCCTGCGAAATCCTGATCAGGCTGCCGTCCGAAAGATTGCGAAGCCGGGTGATCGGCCGGCTGTCGCCGGAACTCCAGTCGTCTTCCTGGAGAACCCCGCCGACCCTCACCCCGTGAGGGCGGAGAAGCGCAACAATTTCCGCGAACAGCATATCCACCGATACGCCCGCTTTTGCCCGAACGGCGGCTAGGGCGGGTCCATCTCTCGACATCAGACGATCTCCCTTCATGATGAAGCCGATGATCCTGTATCGAGGTCGCGGACACAGTATCGCAAGATAGCGCCAAGCGCCGCCACGCCCGGACTTTCGGCTCGGGCCATGATGCCAATCAATTGTACCCAGGCCTCGTCATCGGCCTGATCAAGAAAACTTCTGACGATCCCTGCGACACAGTCGGCGACCGCAAGGTCGTTGGAGACTGCATAACGCCGGATAGTCGATTCCAGATCTCTGTCTTCAAGAGCGGCCAGCGCCCCCGCTGCGACCTCCGGCCTGTCGAGCTGTGCAACCAATTCACCGAACATCTGAGCCTCACTGCACCAGTGGAGTATCAGCGCCGCCGAAATCGAAGCCTTCGATCGACGCCCGGCCGGCGAGTAACGAGATGTACTGGGCGGCGGCACGACGCCAGACGGATTCCTTCAAATGATCCATGATCCGCTCATGCACCGCATCGAACGACAGCGTCCTGCCATTGACGCGGCGGTCAAGCCGCACGATGTGCACTCCATAGGGTGTCTCGATAGGCTCCGGCGCTATTTCTCCCGGACGAAGGTGGTCAAGCGCGGCGGAAAATTCCGGCGTCACCTGATCCCGGGTGAACTGGCCGAGATGGCCGCCTTCGCTCGAAGACGAGCAGGCTGATAGTTGGCGGGCCAGTTCGGCGAAGCGCGAGGGATTCTCCCTCAACGGGGCAATGGCCGATTTCGCCGAGTCGACAGCGGCTCCAAAGGTGTCCTTGTCGTTCCAATCGGCCGAAAACAGGATATGTGCCGCCTCGAAAAGGTCCGAGCTGCGGAATAGCCTGAGGTTCTTTTCATAGTAGCGCCGACACGACGGCTCGTCAGCTTCCGGGACGGAAATCCGCTTGTCCACAAGGGTTCGGATCAGCGCCTCTTCCTCGGTTTCCTGGCGGCCCTCATTATCCTCACGCCGCTCGGCCTCGATACCGAGACGCCCGGCCTCTTGCAGCAGCAGCTCGCGAACGATCAGGGCACGCGCGGCGTCCGTCCACGCCTCGGCCGGGCTCTCGGCGGGATGGTTCTGCACCTCGCGGGCGATCGATGCGTGCGGGATGACGACGCCATTGACTGTAATAGCTGGCCTTGTGGGTTGCGGATTGACCGCGGGACGAGCCTTTGGCTCCGGGGACGTGGTTTGGGCCTGCTTGCCGGAGGACGTGCGGTGATCGACGGTGATGGTCGCCATGGCCTATTCCGCCGCTTCCATGCCCTGCTTGGGCTCCTGCAGCTTTCCTCCCGAAACCGCTCGCATGCGGCGCCGAACCAGTTCCGGAGGTCGCTTCGTGCGGACGATCTGATAACCGCGGCGCCCGAAATACCACACGGGGACACTCCAGATGTGGACAAGGCGCGTGAACGGGAAGATCAGAAAGATCGTCATGCCAAGTACGAGATGCGCCCGAAAAACGGGATGAACGCCTGCTACGTAATCGGCCGCGCTGGATTGTAGCGTGACAATCCCTTGCGCCCAGTTCATCAGCTTGACCATCTCCTCGCCATCAAGGTGATGCGCCGAGACGAAGATCGTCGAAAGTCCGAGGACAAGCTGGACGTAGAGGATAACCAGCACAGCGATATCACTCGGATTGGAGGTCTTACGGATGCGGGCGTCGAATAGCCGCCGATGCAACAGCATGGTCAGCCCGACGAAGCAGGCGACGCCCGCGATGCCGCCGACGGTCATGGCGAGGAGTTGTTTGGCGGTATGCGAGACACCAAGAAACCCCCAGACCTGGATTGGGGTCAGAAGTCCTGCCGTATGGCCGGCTAGGATGATGAGAATGCCGACATGGAAGAGGTTCGAGCCCCAGATCATCTGCCGCCGGCGCAGGAGCTGGCTGGAGTAGCTCTTCCACGAATATTGCTCGCGGTCGAAGCGGATCAGGCTTCCGACAAGGAAGACGGTCAGGCAGAGATAGGGATAGATGCCGAAGACCGCGAAATTGAGATATGAAAACATGATTTCCCTCCCGACGCTTCAGGCCGGTGCCACGGGCGTGCGACGGGCGGCGCGCATCCGGATGGCGAGGCGGTCGCGCGAACAGCCGTCGAGCGCCTCTCCGGGACCGAACGTCACGGCGGCCTCTTGCCAAGCGGCGTCGAGCGCCGTGAGGTCGTCCGGCTTCACGTTGTCGTCCTCCACGAGCTGGACATCGGCAGCGTCGTCTCCGGCGAGTTCCGCAACGGCGGCAAGCAGGGCGGCATAAGGGGACTCGCGCCTTTCCAGCCGCTCGGAAAGTTCCCTGACGATGTGAGCCGCGTCTGCGAGATGGGATCGGGCCTCGTCCAGAGGCAGGATCGACAGGAATTCCAGGAACAGCGGTAGAAAATCCGGCAGCTCGCTGGAGCCGAACTGGAGGCCGTGGCTTTCATAGAGTGCCTTGAGGTCCACCATCGCTTGGCCGCGGTCGCGGGATTCGCCGTGAACATGCTCGAACAAGTTCAGCGCGAGCGAGCGCGAGCGGTCAAACAGCAGAACATAGGTTTCCTCAAGCTCGTAGATATCGGCGCTAGCGAGCCATTCGAGCAGAGCTTCGAGTTCGGCGAGCGTCGCCGGAGAAAGCAGACGCTCCTCGTGCAGGGCGGCGCGAATGTCGGAAACCGACTCGACAAGCGCCGGCGTCGGGTAGCACAGCAGCGCCGACAGCGCCTTGAAGGACTTCATCAGGCAATCTCCATCGGGTTTCTGGCGTTGTGCTTCTTCGGCCCTCCGAACAGGTTCACGTCGTTGTCGCCTCCGGAGCAGCCATTGCCGAAGGAGAACCCGCAGGAGCCGCGCATGCCATAGGCCTCCTCGCTCATCTCGCGATGCGCGGTGGGAATGACGAAGCGGTCCTCGTAATTGGCGATCGCCATCACGCGGTACATCTCCTCGATCTGCGCCGCGCTCATGCCGACCTTGCGCACGATCGCCTCGTCGGTTACGCCGTCCACCGTCTTGGCACGCATGTAAGCGCGCATGGCGAGCATGGTTTCCAGCGCCTTGGCGACGGGCTCCTCGTTGCCCGCTGTCAACAGGTTGGCGAGGTAGCGCAGCGGAATGCGCAGCGAGCGCACGTCCGGCATGTCGCCATCGAGGCCCATTTTCCCGGCCTCCGCCGCCGATTGGATCGGCGAGAGCGGCGGAACGTACCACACCATGGGAAGCGTCCGGTATTCCGGATGCAGAGGGAAGGCGACCTTCCATTCTACCGCCATCTTGCGCACCGGCGACCGTTTTGCAGCCTCGATCCAGTTGTCGGGCACGCCGTCCGCCCTCGCCCGCGCGACGACGTCGGGATCGTTCGGATCGAGGAACAGGTCGAGCTGAGCCTGATAAAGTTCCTTTTCGTCGGCGACGCTCGCGGCCTTCTCTATACCGTCGGCATCGTAGAGCAACACGCCGAGATAGCGGATGCGGCCGACGCAGGTCTCGGAGCAGACCGTCGGCATTCCCGCCTCGATGCGCGGGAAGCAGAAGGTGCACTTCTCCGATTTCCCCGTCGACCAGTTATAGTAGATTTTCTTGTATGGGCAGCCGGAGATGCACATGCGCCACCCGCGGCACTTGTCCTGGTCGATCAGGACGATGCCGTCCTCCTCGCGCTTGTAGATGGCGCCCGACGGACACGCCGCCACGCAAGTCGGGTTGAGGCAGTGCTCGCACAGCCTCGGCAGATACATCATGAAGGTGTTCTCGAACTGGCCGTAGATGTCTTTCTGAACGCCCTCGAAATTGTAGTCCTTGCGGCGCTTCTCGAATTCGCCGCCGAGGATTTCCTCCCAGTTCGGTCCCCATTCGATCTTTTCCATGCGCTGACCGGTGACCAACGAGCGCGGCCGCGCCGTCGGGAAGGCCTTCGATTCCGGCGCAGTCTGAAGGTGCTCGTAGTCGAAGGTGAAGGGCTCGTAATAGTCGTCGATCTCCGGCAGGTCGGGGTTGGCGAATATCTTGGCGAGCACGCGCCATTTCGCGCCGAGGCGCGGCTCGATCTTGCCGTCCTTGCGGCGTTTCCAGCCGCCTTTCCAGCGCTTCTGGTTCTCCCAGTCCTTCGGATAGCCGATGCCGGGCTTGGTTTCGACATTGTTGAACCAGGCGTATTCGACGCCTTCGCGGCTCGTCCAGACATTCTTGCAGGTGACCGAACAGGTGTGGCAGCCAATGCACTTGTCCAGGTTCAACACCATGGCGATCTGCGCGCGGATGGTCATTCTGCGGCCTCCAGTTCTTCTTCCATCCAGTCGACCGTGCCCATCTTGCGTACGATCACGAATTCGTCGCGGTTGGAGCCAACTGTTCCGTAGTAGTTGAAGCCGTAGGCCTGATGGACATAGCCGCCGATCATGTGGGTGGGCTTCAGCACGGTGCGCGTGACGGAGTTGTGGATGCCGCCGCGCTGGCCCGTGATGCCGGTGCCGGGCACGTTCACGATCTTCTCCTGGGCGTGGTACATCAGGCACATGCCTGGATTGACCCGCTGCGAGACCACCGCGCGCGCCACCAGAACGCCGTTGCGGTTGAAGGCTTCGATCCAATCGTTGTCGCGGATGCCGGCCTTCTTCGCGTCGGTCTCGGAGATCCACGCCACCGGGCCGCCGCGATTCAGCGTCAGCATCAGCAGATTGTCGGAATAGGTCGAATGGATGCCCCATTTCTGATGCGGCGTGATGAAGTTCAGCACGACATACGGGCTGCCATCATGATTTGCCTTCAACGCGCCGGCGACGGTCTTGAGATCGACCGGAGGTTTCCAGACGGCGAAGCCCTCGCCGAAGGCGCGCATCCATAGATGGTCCTGATAAAGCTGCTGCCGGCCCGTCAGGGTGCGCCAGGGGATGAGTTCGTGCACATTGGTGTAGCCGGCGTTGTAGCAGACATGCTCGCTTTCAAGCCCTGACCAGATCGGAGAGGAAATGATCTTGCGCGGCTGGGCGACGATGTCGCGAAAGCGGATCTTCTCATCCTCCTTGGGGATAGCGAGATGGGCGTGCTCCCGACCCGTGCGTCTCGACAACGCCTCCCAGGACCGCACCGCGACTTCGCCGTTGGTCTCAGGCGCAAGCATGAGGATGACTTCGGCCGCGTCGATATCGGTTTCAATCCTGGCAAACCCCTTCGCTGGTCCTTCCTCAAGCACCGCGCCATTGAGAGCCTTCAGTGCCGCGACTTCCTTCTTGGTCTCCCAGTCGATTCCCTTGCCGCCATTGCCGAGCTTTTCCAGCAGCGGCCCGAGCGCGGTGAACTGCTTGTGTAGATTCGGATAATCGCGTTCCACCACCGCGATCTGCGGCATGGTCAGCCCCGGAACCGGGTCGGTCTCGCCGCGCTTCCAATCCTTTACGTCAAGCGGCTGCGCCAGTTCGCCGGGACTATCGTGCTGGATGGGCGTGAGGACCACGTCCGTTTCGACGCCGAGCACCTCCGGCGCCACTTTCGAGAAGGCCTTGGCGATATCCTTGTAGATGTCCCAGTCCGTGCGCGAGCCCCAGACAGGGTCCACCGCCGCCGATAACGGATGGATGAAGGGGTGCATGTCGGAGGTGTTGAGGTCGTTCTTCTCGTACCAGGTGGCGGTCGGCAGCACGATGTCGGAATAGACACAGGTCGTGGACATGCGGAAGTCGAGCGTCACCAGGAGGTCGAGCTTGCCTTTCGGCGCCTCGTCGCGCCAGACGACTTCCTTCGGCTTTTCGTGGCCTTCCTCGCCTAGGTCCTTGCCGAGCACGCCGTGATAGGTACCGAGCAGGTGCTTGAGAAAATATTCGTGCCCCTTGCCGGACGAGCCCAAAAGGTTGGAGCGCCAGACAAAGAGGTTACGCGGCCAGTTGTCGGGATGATCGGGATCATGGCAGGCAAGCTCCAGTTCGCCCGATTTCAGCGCCGACACCACATAGTCGGCCGGCTCCTGTCCTTTCGCCTTGGCCTTTGCCGCGAGATCGAGCGGATTCGCCTTGAGCTGCGGCGCCGATGGCAGCCAGCCCATGCGCTCGGCGCGCACATTGTAGTCGATCATGCTGCCCGACCAGTCGCCCTCCGGCGCGGTGGGTGAGAGGATTTCCGACACCGACAGGGTTTCATAGCGCCACTGGTCGGAATGCGCGTAGAAGAAGGAGGTGCCGTTCATCTGCCGCGGCGGCCTGTTCCAGTCGAGCGCGAAGGCGAGCGGCAGCCAGCCGGTCTGCGGCCTGAGCTTCTCCTGGCCGACATAATGCGACCAGCCGCCGCCCGACTGGCCGATCGCGCCGCACATCACCAGCATGTTGATGATGGCGCGATAGCTCATGTCCATATGGTACCAGTGGTTCAGGCCAGCGCCGAGGATCACCATGGAACGGCCGTTGGTTTTCTCCGCGTTGGTGGCGAATTCTCGCGCCACCGTAATGATCGCCTGGCGCGGAACGCCGGTGACCTTCTCGGCCCAGGCCGGAGTGCAAGGTACGTCCTGATCGTAGGAGGAGGCGGCATTCTCGTCGCCAAGCCCGCGGTCGATTCCGTAATTGGCGCAAAGAAGATCGAACACAGTGGCAACAAGTGTCTCGCCCTCGGCCAGCTTCACGCGGCTGGCGGGAACGTTGCGGACCAGGATCTCGCCGTGCTCCGTTCTGACGAAATGCGAATGCGCGCGGCTGCCGAAATCGGGGAAAGCGACGGGAACGGCTTTGTCGTCCCCGATCTGGCTGAGCTTCAGCCGGATGTCGCGCCCTTTGCCGTCCTTCTCCTCCAGGTTCCAGCGGCCGCGTTGCTTATCCCAGCGGAAACCGGCGGTTCCGTGCGGCGCGACGACCTCGCCTGACACCTCGTCTAGCCCGATGGTCTTCCACTCGGCGTTCTCGCTCTCGCCGAGCCCGCCGTCGAAATCCGACGCACGGACAAATCGGTCTGGCACGTAGCTGTCGCCGCGTTTGATCAGACGAACCAGCATCGGCATATCGGTGTAGCTGCGTGCATAGTCTGCGAAGTACGACACCTGCCGTTCGAGATGATATTCCTTGAGGATGACATGGCCCATGGCGAGCGCGAGCGCGGCGTCGGTGCCCTGCTGCGGCTGCAGCCAGATATCGGCGAATTTGGTCGCCTCTGCGTAATCAGGCGAGACGACGGCGCTCTTTGTGCCCTTGTAGCGTGCCTCAGTGTAGAAATGCGCGTCCGGCGTGCGCGTCTGCGGCACGTTGGAGCCCCAGAGGATGAGGAAGCCGGCATTGTACCAGTCGGCGGATTCGGCGACGTCCGTCTGCTCGCCCCAGGTCTGCGGGGAGGACGGGGGCAGGTCGCAATACCAGTCGTAGAACGAAAGGCAGGTGCCGCCGAGCAGCGACAGGTAGCGCGTGCCGGCGGCGTAGGAAACCATCGACATGGCCGGGATCGGCGAGAAACCCGCTACCCGATCAGGGCCGTGCTTTTTCACAGTATAGGCATTGGCGGCCGCGACAATCTCGTTGGCCTCGTCCCATTCCGCGCGCACGAAACCGCCATGGCCGCGAATAGACGTATAGGAAGCACGCGTTTGCGAGTCCTCCACGATCGAGGCCCAGGCGGCGACCGGCGCCTTGGTTTTACGCGCCTCACGCCACATCCTGAGCAGGCGCCCCCGCACAAGCGGGTATTTCACGCGATTGCCGGAATAGAGATACCAGGAATAGCTCGCCCCTCTTGGACAGCCGCGCGGCTCATGGTTGGGCAGGTCGGGCCGGGTCCGCGGATAGTCGGTCTGCTGCGTCTCCCAGGTGACGATCCCGCCCTTGACATAGATCTTCCACGAGCAGGAGCCGGTGCAGTTCACGCCATGTGTCGAGCGCACGATCTTGTCGTGCTGCCAGCGCTTTCTATAGCCGTCCTCCCAAGCGCGATTCTCGCCGGTGACGATACCGTGACCGTCCGAAAAGGTTGCAAGCTCCTTCCGGAAAAAGGTCAGCCGATCGAGAAAATGGCTCATTCAAAGCTCCGTCTATCCGCCCACGGCGACTGCCCGGAGGCAGGATGTGGCGCGAACCTCACTGAAATCCGGAGAGATATCCTTGCGCTGGAACAAGGTTTAGGAACGCGCATCCAAAACGGGTGACTGTACCGGGAACGCTATCGTCAAATCGCGATAGCGCGCGCCCCCCCGCGTCCTCAGGCCACATTGAGACGACCGCATTTTCTCATACGATCAAGCGCGGCAACGAGAAGGAATGACGCGGGAGAGCATCGTGCAAGTTCCTGAGCGACCTTGGCCCCAGACAGACAAGGTATGGCAGCAGTTCGTCCAGTTCGACCGGATGATGGAGAGGACCGGAGTCAATCCGGTGACGGCTGTCCGCGAAAATCAAGGGGAATCGATGGCCCGGGCGCGGGATATTTGCCTTCAATGCCTGGCGCATCGGGAGTGCCGGAATTGGCTACTTGGCACCGAGGGAATGCGGCAACCGCCGGAGTTTTGCCCCAACGCGGATTTTTTTCGGAGGTGGGGGCAAAAGGCGCCGCAGCCAATACGATAAACGCATTGGCTCCTTCGGGTCCTCCACGAAGCGATATACAATTCATGCGACGTGTGGGGGGTAGACCTGACTTGGACCATTACTTGGCCATCTTATGCATGCAGCGCGCGGATCAGCGATATCCGACGCTCATCACATAATCGCGCAAGAGTTCTTCTTCGTTCTCCACCTCGCCCAAGAGAGCCTCGAGCGCGTCCCGCGCGGTGAGAACGCCGACCGGCCGCGCGTCGGAGCCGGTAATCGGAACGTTCTTCAGCCCTCGTTTCTTCATAACGACCCAGACGTCGTGCAGCCAGTCACCGGGTTGGCAGACCACGACGTCTCGCGTCATCACGGACGCGGCAGCCGCCATACAACTTGCGCCTTGGCAGTGGCTGATCTGGCTGACAACGTCCGTTTTGCTGATTACGCCCGTAACGAGGCCGCTCTTGTTACAGGCCACGACGATATCAGCACCCGATCGCAAGAGCCGCGCCGCCTCGATCAGCGGCGCCACGTCGGAAATGATTGTAAGCCGCTCGCGCGCGCGGCTCAGTAATTTCTCCACCAGCATTGCCTTGCCTTCCGATCAGTCACTCCGCTTATGTCCGGCTTTTCCCGCCTGCTCGCTATATCGCGAAAGCGATTTTCGCGATCGCGGCAATGCCAACGATTGCCAATGCGATAGATAGGAGCTGGATCAGAACGAGAGCCGCGAACTTGAGAGCGGAATGAAAATAATCCTCGACTATTGTCTGAAGCCCAAGCGCGGCGTGATAAAAGAGCGCTGCGACAAGCAACGTCATGAGGACCGCGCTCAGGGGGGATTGCAACCAGGCAAAAACCTCCGCGTAGTCATCTCCGACATGAGCAATGATCGACGCTGCGAACCATAGCGACAAGGGTATCAACGCGACGGCCGAGATACGCTGGGCCCACCAGTGTCCGACGCCGGATTTGGCCGACCCAAGGCCTGACGCTCGGGAAAGCGGTGTGCGCGTATCCGATTTCATCATCTTCAGCCCACCATCAACAATCCGGCCGTCCAAGCAGCAATAGTGAGCGCCACGCTTGCCGCAACGGCCAGCCACCCTCCGAGATAGATCGTTCGGAGCTCAAATCCATGGACCGTATCCCAAATGAGATGCCGGATTCCGCCGCAAAGATGCATGAAAAATGAGAAGGTGAAGCCGAACAGGAAGAGTTGCCCGATCCAAGAAGTTAATATCGCCCGAACGACGCTATAATCCCCCGGCCCAGACGCCGCCGCAACTAGCCAGACGACGAGTACAACCGCACCGAAGCTCAGAACGACGCCGGTTATGCGATTGATGATCGACAGTACCGAGGTGAGCTGGGGCCGATAAATCTGGATATTGGGAGAAACCGGACGTGCCGTCTTTCGCGAAATTTGCGGTTTCCGGTCGGTAGTTCCCATCTCGCGCAGCCTCTTGATACCCTCGCTGGATACAGGAAAGGCGTTTGGCGGCGTGGTTACCTGCCGGGGTTGCAGACGGTTTCCCCTCGCCATGCTTGCCCTCCTATAATGACGTTTCCGCTCCATGACGACCCGACTGGTTTCAGCTTCGGCGCTCGATCATCATCTTCTTGATTTCAGCGATCGCCTTGCCTGGATTGAGCCCCTTCGGGCAGGTCCGCGTACAGTTCAGGATCGTGTGGCAACGGTAAAGACGGAAAGGATCTTCGAGATTGTCGAGGCGTTTTTCAGTAGCCTCGTCACGGCTATCCGCCAGCCATCGCCACGCTTGGAGCAGGGCTGCCGGCCCCAGGAAACGGCCCGCGTTCCACCAGTGACTCGGGCAAGCTGAAGTACAGCAGAAACAAAGGATGCACTCGTAATAGCCGTCGAGTTGTTCACGCCCATCGAGAGATTGTAGTCTTTCCTTGTCCGGTTCCGGCGTTCTGGACTGCAGCCATGGCTCGATCATCTCGTATTGCGCATAGAGATGGTCAAGGTCAGGAACCAGATCCTTGATGATGCTTCGGCTTGCGAGCGGGTAGATCGTGGCCGGGTCGCCTAGATCCGAGATGAATCGCGTGCAGGCAAGCCAGTTCGTCCCATCCATGTTCATCGAGCACGAACCGCACACTCCTTCGCGACAGGAGCGGCGAAAGGTAAGGGTCGGATCGACCTTGTTCTTGATCCAGATCAGCGCGTCGAGCACCATTTGGCCGCAGTCGTCCAGATCGACGCTAAATGTGTCGAGCCGCGGGCTTTCGTCGCTGTCGGGATCGTAGCGATAGATGTCGAAGACTTTGATGTGGGTGGCGCCTGCCGGCGCTGGCCAGGTCTTGCCACGCTGGATGCGCGATTGCGGTGCGACTGCGAAATTTTTCGGAACGGGAAAGCGCTTTAGCAAAGTCTTGCGCGGTAACTGCTCGGAGGAACTGATAATCATAGCCGGCTGGCTCCTGCCCGGGACTGGCGCCGATGCTGGTCACCAGCCGAACTCTGCTCGCCTCCTCGGGAACAGTCTTACTGCAAAGGCGGAAAGCCTTTCTTCCGCCGGATGCTCTCTCCTGCCGTCGAGGGGTGCCCAAAGATGGATCACGCTTATATGTTTTGCAAGGATGAAGCGCCGAGAACTCACTTTTACGCGTAGGGCGAGCTAGCGGAACGAGTAGACGCGCAGTTGCGTCTGCTAGTTTCAGGGGTGTTCGGTCTCGGCGATTTCATGCCGTACGGTGAGTGCCGTGGGACTATGAATCCGCGTTTCCAAGGTCAAGCTGACATGTCAGCGCTCTAGCCATCTTTCGTCAGCTGACGTTGATGCGGGCCATTTAATTAGGATATCCGAGATCCGGAGGACGCCGAATAGTGCAGCGGTTCGAGGACGCCACCTCTCATCATCTTATTTCAACTCTTGGAACTGGGCGGCAATTGCTTCAGCCTCATCGTCATCGATTTCTTCGCAACCTTTCGAGCCATATTCGAAGGCAGCAGTGATAGCGCCATCAATGAGGCTCTCGACTTCGGTTGTCCCGTCTTCTTCTGCACGGTTCATTTCCAGGCACACGTCCTTTGCGAACTGGTTGACATCGGTGACGCGCATGGCCGGCACGGCATTGCAAGACCAGCCTCTGGTGGCGATCAATGGGATTTGCGCCAATGGCAACCGAATGACGATCTCATCGTTCTCGATCTTCGCTTCGATCATTTCGTCTTCCTTCCAAAAGGCGGGCAGGGCATGGATTTCATGCCGTGCGCATTGGGCTTGCCGCATGGGACCGGACACATTGCACGAGCTCCGCTGGACTAGGGCGACGTAAAGCCGCTCACCGACCTCTGCGACTTGCCCTTCGTCGAAGGGGCCCGGAGGCCGATCAAATGCTGTCGACTACGGCCAGTCATGACATTCACCTGGCACGCTTTGAGCGCGATCCGCCGGAAGAGTTCCGGTGACTTCCGACCTCGAATGGCGGAAAGGCCGAAATCTGCGGGGCACACGGCAGCGGTGATGGCGCTGCCGACTCTACGGGGCCATGGATGCGTCTGAGCAACGCCACCAGCGCCAAGGCTACAAGTGCAGCGGAAGCGGGGACGAACAGTGCTCTAGCGCCGAATGCCTGCATGACAAAGCCGGCGCCTAGCGGACCAAGGATAGCTCCCAGGCCATTGAGCAGCAGCATTCCGCGCGCTGTCGCGAGCATGTCATCGGTATTTACGCGATCGTTGGCGTGCGCGACGCAGAGGGTATAGAGCGGGATTCCGAAACCACCGAAAAGGAAGCCCAATGCAAGCAGCACTGGTGGCTGCGTGTTGGAGATAAAGACGAAGCCCAGTCCGGCAAGAGCCGAACCGAGCGAGGCAAAGGCGATTACCAGACGGCGTGGAAAGCGATCGGAACACCAGCCAAGCGGCCATTGCAGCACCATGGCGCCAAGAAGGAAGGCTGCCATAAACGCCGAAATGCCAGCCGTGCCGAATCCCATGCTCTGTGCGAAATTCGGTCCCATGCCCCAATAGGCGCTAAGCGAAAATCCGGAGAGGAACGCACCGATCGCGGCCAGGGGTGACAACGTAAAAAGCGACCGCGGATCGAACCGCGCCTCGGAACGAACCACCGGTGGAAGGCTTGGCAACAAGGTGACCGGCGCTAAGGCTAGGGCGATCAATATCGAAACGAGAAGGAACAACGTAATGTCGCCGGGAGGAGCTAGGTTGAGCAGGCCCTGCGCCAGAGCCCAAGCCCCCATTGTGAGCACGCCATATAATCCGAGAAGCCGTCCGCGGGTCGCAGCCAGAGCATGGGCGTTGAGCCAACTCTCGGTGACCATGATCATTCCCGCATAAACCGCACCGGAAAGCGCCCGCAGCAGCATCCAGGCCCATGCGTTCAAGAATAGCAGGTGAAGAAGCGTGAGCGCGGAGGCGATCGCCGCGAAACCCGCGAAAGCGCGAATGTGGCCGACGCGGGAAATCAGGCCGGGCAAGAGCAGTGCCCCAAGCCCGAATCCCGCGAAATAGCTCGACATCATGGCGCCAATCGCTTCGCTGCGGAAACCTTCCAGACCCGCCCGGACTACGATGAGCGTGCCGAACAGGCCATTGCCAAGAACGAGCAGGCAGACGCTGGCAAGCAACGTCGCTACGGGAGCGATGACAAGGCCGGGTTCTCCGGTGATAGCCATTTCGTTCGGCTTTCCTGTCGTGATTCGGGAAAGGCCGACTGCCTGACTAGAGATCAGCGCCGGATATCGAGCTTTCATCCCATCGGGCAAGATAACCCTCTCTATCAACGTCTTAGGGCCAGAGATTGCGGGCGTTGAGGAAACGTTCCCTGTTGGGGCAGAAGCTCGGTGGATCGTTGACCAATGCTGGGTCGGAGCTGTCGAGCCATCGACGGCAGTCTTCGTCATGCTGGCAAAATCGACATGCGCGTGCCGCGGCCCCCAAAGCCAATCCAAGCCTGTCATGGTCCAGGTCTCGCATCTCGACTCCGCAAGCCGCCATCATGCCGCGGAAATTGCCGGACCGCAGATCAAGGCGCGAAAAGGACACTGTCATTAAAGCCTCCTGATCTCGACCCACCGGATCAGTACTCATTACGCCTGCATGATCAGAATGCGCTCAAAACATGCACCGTCCTTGCGCTGGCGCAAGGACGGTGCTCGCCCGCCGCGCCCATTGGGCCGGACGGAGCAGTCGGTGCCGATGCGAGATCTTCCCCCGTTCCGGGATTTGCGTGACTTCCTTGATCATCTCAGGGGGGAGGGGGATTTCGTTCCTATCCCTACATCCGTCTCCCTTGTCCATGAGATCACCGAGATTCATCGGCGAGCGATCGCGGGTGGCGGCCCTGCCTTGAGTTTCGATCATGCACGCGATGGTACGGGGCGAAGGGCAGCCATGCCGGTTGTCGTCAATCTCTTTGGAACCGTTCGGAGGGTCGCCGCCGGTTTCGGAGTCCTGCCCGAACGGCTCTCCTCATTGGGCGAGATGCTCGCGGCGTTGCGCGGCCCCCAACCGATCAACGGCCTCCGGGACGCGCTTGAACGCTGGCCTATGGTCCGGGCCGGGCTGAAAACGCGCGCGCAGTTCGTAGCACGTCCGCCCGTGCAGCAGACGGTCCGTAGCGGCCGTGACGCCGATCTCACCTGCCTGCCGGTCCAGACGTGCTGGCCTGGCGAGCCCGCACCCTTGATCACCTGGCCACTGGTCATCACGCGTCCGCCCGACGCCGATCCCGCCGACATATCGAAGGTGAATGTCGGCGTCTATCGGATGCAGGTGCTCGGCCGCGACCGGCTGATCATGCGCTGGCTTGCCCATCGGGGCGGCGCCGCGCATCACCGCGCCTGGGCCGCGCAACAGAGCGAGATGCCGGTCGCGGTCGCCGTAGGCACGGACCCCGCCACGATGCTGGCGGCGGTCATGCCTTTGCCGGAAAACCTTTCGGAACTAAGTTTCGCGGGACTCCTGCGAGGCGAACGGCCGCGCGTGGCGCCGGCGATGAGCGTGCCCCTGATGGTGCCGGCAGATGCGGAGATCGTCATCGAGGGCTGGGTTTCCTCAGGCGAGACGGCGCCGGAGGGACCTTATGGCGATCACACGGGGTATTACAACCAGGTGGAGCGCTTTCCGGTGATGCGGATCACGGCGATCACCAGCCGCCGTGACCCGCTTTATGTCTCTACGTTTACCGGCCGGCCGCCCGACGAGCCATCCACGATAGGTGAGGCGCTGAATGTCGTCGCCCTGCCGCTCATCCGTCAGCAGTTTCCCGAGATCCGAGATCTCTACCTGCCTGCCGCCGCATGCTCGTATCGGCTTGCGGTTGTTGCGATCAGGAAGCGGTATGCCGGCCAGGCGCGGCGGGTCATGATGGGACTTTGGGGGATGCTGCCGCAGTTCAGCTACACCAAGGGGATCGTGGTCGTCGACGACGATATCGACGTCCGCAACGGCGCGGATGTCCTTTGGGCGATTTCGACACGAGCCGACGCTTCCCGAGACTTGATGCTGATCGACCGCACTCCGATCGATTACCTTGACTTTGCCTCACCGGAGCCCGGCCTTGGCGGCAAGCTCGGGATAGACGCCACCAACAAGATCGGTGCCGAGACGCGCCGGGAATGGGGCCGGCCGCTCACGATGTCCGCGGATATCGCGGCGCGGGTCGACAAGCTCTGGCCGAGCCTCGGCATTCCGATGGGCCACTTGGCAGAAGGACTTCCGGAATGAAACCGCGCGTCGTCGTCGGCATTAGCGGCGCTTCCGGCGCGGCACTTGGCTTCCGGGTGATCGAAATCTTGGCGGAACTGGATGCACAGGTCGATCTTATCATCTCGCAGGCTGCCGAACGGACTATCGTCGAAGAACTCGGCGCCAGCGCTCTCGACAAGATCAACGAACTGCCAGCTTGCCGCCACAAAGCCTTTGACATCGGCGCTTCCATCGCTTCCGGCTCCACGGCGACATCCGGCATGATCGTGGCGCCGTGTTCCATGCGGACCCTTTCCGCCGTCGCGCACTCGCTCTCCGACAATCTTCTTGTCAGGGCTGCCGACGTGCACTTGAAGGAGCGCCGGCCGCTAATCCTGATCGCACGGGAGACGCCTCTTCATCTCGGCCATCTTAGGGCGATGACAGCAGTCACCGAAATGGGAGGCCTTGTCATGCCGCCGGTGCCGGCATTCTATCACAAGCCGGCGACGATAGCCGACCTCGTGGACCAGATCGCGCGCCGCGCCGTCGACCTGCTGCACATAGCACCGGCAACGGCACGGACATGGAAGGGCAATTGATGGTGTTGTGTCCGCTCGCTCCAACTTAAACTGAGGAGGGAAAACGAGGCCGATTGGTCAACGCTTCACCAGATCGAATAGCTTTCGGGGCTCTCGAACAACAATCCGCAATCGGCCGATATCCACAAGGCCTCGCTCCGCCCAACCGTTCAACATGCGGCTCACCGTAGGCACTGTCGTTCCGATCATCTCGGCGATGTCCTGGCGGGTCACAGGAAAATCAATAAGAATGCCATCGGCTGTGTGGCGGCCTGCCTGCATCGTCAGTCTGACCAGAGCGTGGGCCAAGCGGCTTTCGACATCCTCCGTCGAGAACTCCCTGATTCTCGAATGAAGCTCCTGCATGTGCCGGGCGACCATGTGGAGCGCGTTCATCGTGAGCGCCGGGTGCCGGGCCGTCATGTCCTCCCACGAGGAAGAGCTCCATGCCAAGGCCGTGCTATCGACCGCGGCGGTCGCCGTGCCCGGATAGTCGGGCCGGCGCAATGCCTTCGCGATTCCGAAGAGTTCGCCGCGATTGACGATCCGAACCACGATCTGATGACCGTCTTCGGTTACTTGTAGGACCTTCAGCCTGCCCTCGAGCAAAAGATAAAAATGATGGGCAGTGTCCCCCTGTCGGAAAACCGCCTGCCCTTGCCGGATTCGAAGGATCCGTGCCAGGCGCAGGATAGCTTCCATCTCCGGACCCGTCATCGGCTTAAACAGGTCGAGTTCGCGAATAGCGAAGCGGTCTAGTCGCAGCAGGGCGTTGTCATGGATATGCTTGTGGCCCATGGTCGTCCTTGACCGAAGATCAATCAACGCGGCGATGAACGACAGGCAGATCCTGCCAGCCTACCGTACTGATGCCCGGAACCCCGATAATTCATTCGCTTAAAACATATATAGGAACTATACCTTTTTGTCCTGTATACCTTTTTGTTGTGTCAGCTCAAGCCTGTCCGCCGCTGGCCAGCGGAGCTCGCTGACGTTTTGGCAGAGCTGGAAACAGGAGTGATTTCTGGATCGCGATCGTGAGGCGCTGACTATACCGGCTCACCTGGAGTTCAAATAGCCCGGCTATATGGTCTTGCAGATCCACGAAGATATGCATCGAATGTGGATGCAGCCTTGCGCACGAGAAACGGCGCGTCCTCGGCAATAGCCACCACCATCCCTTCGATCCTGACGAGCCCGCTTGCCGCGAGTCCCCAAAGCTCGTCGTTTCCGGACAGAAGGAAGTCGGCTGACTGGCCGTGCTTATGGCAAACTTCTCCCAGATCCACCCGGAATTCGCACATGAGGCGCTCAATGATATCGGCCCGCAGGCGGTCGTCCGCTGTCAACGCATATCCCTTCACGGTCGCAAACTCTCCCCGCGCGATGTGCTCTGCATAGCCGCGCAAGGCAACCTCGTTCTGAACGTAGCCCTGTGGTAGACGGCCGATAGCGGAGGCGCCGAGACCGATCAGCACATCGGCAAGGTCGGTAGTATAGCCCTGAAAGTTTCTGCGGAGCCGACCGTTCGTCCTTGCCCGGCTCAGGGGATCGTCGGGCAGGGCGAAATGATCGAAGCCGATCCGCCTGTAGCCCGCGCCTGCCAGGACACCGGCGATCGCATCGGCCTGTGCCATACGGCCACTACCATCCGCCAGCGTCGCCTCGTCGATCTTGCGCTGGTGCTTCTTGAACTGGGGGACATGCGCATAGCCGAAGACGGCGAATCTCTCCGGTCGAAGGGCGACGCATTGAAGCGCCGTATCCACGCAAGAGGCCACCGTCTGGCGCGGCAACCCGTAAATGAGGTCGAAATTCAATCCGCTGATGCCGGCGTTGCGGAGGGTTTCGGTCGCTCGGGCGATACATTCGAAATCCTGAACGCGATTCACCGCCCGTTGCACCTCCACGTCCAGGCTCTGGACACCCAGGCTTGCCCGTGTGACGCCGGCGGCGCCCAGCGCCGATACCATCTCCCCAGTCAGCGTACGCGGGTCGATTTCAACAGCGATCTCTGCATCCGCGGCAAAGGAAAAGCGGCTCTTCAGGAGCATGACCAGGTCAACGAACTCATAGGGTTCCATGATTGTGGGAGTGCCACCGCCGAAGTGAAGGTGACGAATAGCAAGATCATGTCCAGCGCAGCCCGCTACCAGGTTTATCTCTTGCCTTAATACGGCGATGTAATCCGCGATTGGCGCATCGTGCTTGGTTATGGTCGTGTGGCACCCGCAGTACCAGCACATCGAACGGCAGAACGGGACGTGCACATAGAGCGAGCCGCTGCTGCCCGATGGTACGTCCGCAAGCCAATCCTCGTATGTTTCACGCGTTATCGCATCGGTGAAATGGGGGGCGGTAGGATAGCTGGTGTAGCGCGGCAGCCGTTCGTCGATCACTCGGGCGGCGAGGTCTGGATGGATCATAGATTGATGCTCTTCAATTCCGCAGGCGGAGATACGAGGACCTCGCCAACACTAGGGAAACCGCGCCAAAACGAGATCGACGGCTGGACGGATGGGTATGCCTGGGCAGATTTCCTGTCATTCTCTCCTCGTTATTGCTTGACCGTCCGGTTTCGATGTGATGCGGAAGCTATGCTGATCCCCGCGTCGCCGCTTTGCGCTGGAGCAAATTGAGTGTGATTCCGGCGCATTTCTGAAAGTATGCTACCGGCAATGGTCCTGCGCTCAGGCCCTGGCCCTCGGCAATTCGGGCAACAGTACCACCAATCCGCTGTGCATCAGATTCGTAGCCCTGCGTGGCTTCCGCGCGATCGACGGCGGCGAAGCCACCAGCATCGGCTTCGCTAAACGTTCCAACCGTCACGCAAAGTTGTCGCAGCGGAAAATATATATTGCAAATTCATGTTATCGCGACGTGTAATCGGAGCGTCGTCATGATGTAGTCAACTCCTGTCGGAGGCGTGCAATGGGTTTGCCGGAATTCCTGAACTTTCCCGATTTCTTCGACAAGGCGCCTACGATCACGCTACGAGAGCCCCTGGCGGTGTTTCTCGGCGCATCGAGGAACGGTACGCTCTCGTATGGTTACGTAGACGCGGTGAAGCTTGCAGGACACTCCTGTCCTACAGTGGCTGGTGCTTACCTCATGGTCAGAAAGGGCCTTGCTTGCCTTTACGGCGAGGAACTGCCGGAGCGTGGCGGCATCGAGGTTTATATGCGCGATGGGCGCGTTCAGGGTACGACGGGCGTCGTTGCTGCCATAGCCACGCTGCTCACTGGTGCTGCTCCGGAGACAGGTTTCAGCGGTATCGGGCCAAACCATCGCTTCTCCCGCCAAAGTCTGCTGCGTTTCGATACTCCTATCGACGGGCTCATGGCGCTGAGACGACGTGACAGTGGCTGCGGCGTTGCCCTCGATCTGAATGTGGAGAGCGTTCCGCCCGATCCAGAGGTGAGGATGTTATTTCCCAAGGCCGTTTCTGGCGAAGCGAATGAGAATGAGCAAGCACGCTTCGCGGCTCTTTGGCAGGATCGGGTGGCGCGCATGCTACTGGAACATGCCGACGATCCTGATCTTGTCCGTGTTCGCCGATGGGAGGCAGTTGCATGATCGGCGGCGCAGACATAACCTCGGCGTAAAAGCGCCGGATTGCTACGGCTGTGCGTTCCTTGCGCCAGCGCAAGGAAGAGCGCCGGGGGAGGGTTATCGTAATGGATAAAAGCTGAGGAGGCAGTTGTCTTGATCGATCATCTGGGAGTTCGATTTTCGAGGTTCTTGCGCATCTCGGTTATGGCGTTCAGCGATCGACGTCATCGCCACGCCGCGATTACCGAGATACAGGGTCTCGACCCGGCCATACGCAATAGGATTTTGGCAGAATCAGGTTTAACGTTCGAAGATCTCCGTGATGCGCGAGCGCCGCTCTTTTCAAGGGACCTCCTGTCTGCCGCTATGCGCACTCTGCGTATCGGTCGAGACTCCTTCCGGGCGCGCCACGGTGCCTGGTATCGAGACATGCAACTCACCTGTATGCGATGCCGGTTTAGCAAGCGTTGCCGGCGAGATATCGCTCATCACCGGTTCGCCTCGATCTACCAACATTACTGCCTTAACGCGGCAAGCCTTGCCGAGATCTTATCCGGACGGACAGGAGAGGGGTAGCGTGTGTCGGCGTGAACGAGGGGCTACGTATCGTCCCGCCCCAGACCTGACCGTCGACCCGGACTTAAGAGAGCATCGCAGAGCTCTTTGTCCTGCGAAGTCTATGCGCGTTGTTTCATAATCCCTCGATGACCGATCTAAGTATATCCCTGACCTTCCCGGTCAGACGTCTCAAGGTCGGGTTGGATACTGCCGCCATCGACCCGACCGGTCGATGGCTGCCACTCCCGTGTTGCCGCCGCCCGCATCCTGAACGATCATATTGCAGGGCAGCCTCGTCTCGATCGTGTTTTCCGCCTCGATGGTCTCATGCGCCATTCTGGGATTGCAGGCTCCGAGAATGCGATAGCTACGGAAATCGACTCCGAGCTTTTGCTTGAGCGTGTTCCTAACGTCAATCTCGGTAATGATGCTGAAGTATGCCTTCTTCAATACTTTCATCGTGCTTTGAACCGCCTCGTCGAAATCGTAGGATAAGGTTTTCGAGAAATAGTAACTCATGGCTGTCTCCATCGTAGATTTCAGGTATTTGGGGTGAGGAGCGCGACAAGTTGATCGACGAGGGCTCGAGGGGCTCTACAGTTTCATTCGAGCTTCGCCGGTCCTCATTCAGCACAACATTGATCGCCGGAATGACGAGCACCGACAGCGCGGTCGACGAGGCGAGGACCGCCGCGGGTAGATAGAAGTCACCCTTCTTTTTGGCTGGCCTGGATGGACTGAAACCAACCGAACAGGGCGGCAGCGTCTTTATGGATATCGCGCTCCTGTTCGACCGCATAGCGCAGGTCGAAAGGAAGCGCCGACGCGATGCGGCAATTATACGCCGCCGTGGAGGACAACGGATGAGGGACCGAACGGCTGGGGCGCTATTGGCCGGCGATGCTCTTGTGGGAAAGGGCATCGAACGCGGGCGCGCGTTTGCGCCTGTCGGGCGGAGGCCCGGGGTAGGCGCAATCGGCGATGCTGGTCTTGTCGAGCTCGGCCAGGAAGGCCTCGCGCGCTGCAACCAGTTGTGGCTTCAACCGACACAGCGGGTTGAGTAGGCAGGCGCCGCCATCAGCCCGGAAACATTCCACCATGTCGTAACGGTCTTCCAGGCGGCGTACGACTTCCCCCAGCGTGATCGTCTCGGCCGGTCGCGCCAGCCTTATGCCGCCGCCGGCACCGCGCTGCGTCGTCACAAAGCCGTTGCGGGCGAGGTCGTTCACGACCTTGGTGAGGTGGTTATAGGGGATATGGAACTCCTCCGCGATGCGAGCCGTGGTCAATGGCTCCTCCGGTGTCCCGGCAAGCCGCATCAAGACCCGCATGCCATAGTCGGTAAAAGCAGCAAGTCGCATATGATTCCTTTAATTAGTATTTACAATGCATATTAAGATCGCTACGAATTAGCATCGTAAATACCAATTTGGCCGGCGCCTGACCAACCAGTGTCGTGGCAGGGACGCGAAGGGGGCGATCGGTGAGGCGCGCGAACGGCGTCGGGCCGGTAGTGATTGCGCCAATGAAGGGGTCATGTCTGCACAACGCGTCATTCGATTGGGTGTAGCGATCGTAGCCAGCGTCGCAAGCCTTGCGCTGTCCTGGCCGTACTGGCGCGATTTCGGCTACTGGCCGGAATCGCGTTCCATGTGGATCGCTTATTTCATCGTGGGATTCGTTCTCGCCGTTTATGTCCTCTATGCGTTCCTCGACAGCCTCCACACGCTGTTCGAGCACGATGCGCTGGAGCGGGAAAAGCAACCGGCTTGCGGCTGTTGCGCTGAATCTGACGGCAAGGAGCGCGCGTCATGAGCTGCAAGCCGGGTGAACTTTGCCACGAGGGTGTGAAGCGCCGGCGCGCGCGCTCGCCGTCCTCGGCCTGATGGCCATCATCTTCCTGGCCTTGTCGGCGGTCTCCTTCCTCGACTCGCGCGGGCAGGTCGTTCCTTCGAAAGTGACCTATGCCGGTTTTGACGCGGTGCAGGGCAAGCGCGTGTTTCAGGCGTTCAACTGCATGGGTTGCCATACCATCGTCGGCAACGGCGCCTATTTCGGTCCGGACCTGACCAAGCTCTACGCCGCCGTCGGCCCGGCCTGGCTCGAAGCGTTCCTGCCATCGGCGGGCGCCTGGCCGACGAGCGGCGCCGTGAAGCTGCAACTCCAGGACAAGGCCATCGCCGGCGAAGCCGGTGTCGAAACGATCGAGGCCTATCTGGAAAAGTATCCGGCCGCCGCCGAACGCATCAACCGGCGTGGCGGCAAGTCAACACACATGCCGAACCTGCCGTTCAGCCGTGACGACGTGCACGAACTGGTGGCATTCCTGAAATACACCTCCGAGATGAACGCCGGAGGCTGACCGCCCGTGCCGAGGGTCGATGGCCTGGCGTTCCCCGAGGCAACGCCGATGCCTGTTGCAGCACGACAGGCCGCGTCTTCGCCGGCCGAAGGAAATCAGGTGGCCGCGGCACCAATATCCGCTGCCGCCCACGGCGCCGAGTTGGCCGAGGAAACGGCTGCACCGCCTGCCACGCCAAGGACGGGCAGCGCCTGGTTGGCCCCGGCTGGGGTGGCCTCTACGGCTCTACCGTCAAACTTGACGACGGCTCCAGCGTGGTCGCCGACGACGCCTACCTGACCGAGAAGATCCTGAAGCCCGACGCCAAGGTGGTCGCGGGCTACGAGGCCGGCGTCATGCCGTCCTCCTGACGTCAGCTGCGACGGCAGCACCCGGTAGATGTCGGCGACCACTGAAACCGGCTCGAGATGACCAGCGCGCTGGGGCAACTGACGACCAGCAGCGTCAGGGCAGTTCGATGTCGCGCGTGACCAGATAGCTGCCGACCGCCAACACGAAGACGCCTGGCGTATACCAGTGCCCTAAATCCTCGATCATCCGCCGTGCCGGGGCCTTGGCCTCCTGCGCTTCCTCGACGCGGCTGATGATGCGCGCCAGCGTGGTGTCGGCGTCGACGCTGGTGGCACGCAGATACAGCAGGCTGTTTTCCGGCAGCGTGCCGGCAAAGACGCGTGAGCCGGGCGCTTTTTCCGCCGGGATCGGCTCGCCGGTAATGGCGGCTTCATTGACGGCGGCGGTGCCTTCGGTCACCTCGCCATCGACCGGCAGGCGCTGGCCGGCTTTCACCAGTATGGTCTTGCCCCGTGCGTACTGCTCATGGTGCGCGTTCCAGCCACGCGCCCAGCATAAACAGGAAGGTGACGGCGGCGACGATGACCGGCAACTCGATGCTCAGACACCGCAGCCGCAGCGAGGCCCAGGCCCTGAGCGCAATGTCATAGCCGGCCAGGATCGCGGCAACCGTCAGCAGCAGCGCCCAGGGGGTGGTCTGCCCGAAACCATAGAAGGCGACCAGCGCAGCGGCAATGAACAGGCCGCTGGCAATGGTCAGCCATTTGCGTCGGTCGGCGGGGTTGGGGTAGATGGCGATTAACGGGGAAACATGTATCGTCTCCTTCATAGCCAAGCCCCTGCCGCAAAAGCGGTAGGGTTGAGGGCCAAGTTCGGGGCTGGGGTTGGAAGCCGGGAAGGGGTCCGGCTCACAATGCCGCCGGCCTGGCGGCATAACCGACCTTGGTCTCCACCAGCGCGGCCACGTCGCTTTGCGGCGGATCGTGCTCGATCTCGATACGGCCACTCGAGAATTTCACCTCGGCCCTGGTTACGCCGGGCAGCGCCAGCAGTGCCTTCTCGATCTTGGGCACGCAGCTGGGGCAGGACAGTTCGTCGCCGCGCAAAAGAGTACGGATGGGTGTCGTGGTCATAGTTCGATCCTTTCGGTTGCTCGACGTTGTTTCTGAGGTAGAGATAGGTGCGCAATTTGCGCACAAGGATTGGTTAAACCCGCAGGAGACACTGCATGAATGCACAGGGTCAGGATTGGGACGACTTTCGCATATTCTTGGCGGTGGCACGGGCGGGGTCGCTTTCGGGTGCGGCACGCACGCTGGGTGTGACCCATTCGACCGTTTTCCGTCGCATCGGCACCTTTGAGGCGCGATTGGGGGCGCGGCTATTTGATCGGGTTGCAGGCGGCTACGCGCTAACAGTAGCGGGCGAGGAGATGCGCGATTCCGTCCTTCGCATCGAGGAGGAAATTGCAGCGCTGGCGCTGAAGGTCACGGGGCAGGATCAGCGGCCAAGCGGAATGATCCGCATCACCACGACCGACCTGTTGGCGGTGGGGGTGCTTCCCCGCCATATTGCCGCGTTCCGGGCCGAATGGCCGGGGATCGAGATCGAGGTGGTGGTAGCGGACACGGTGCTGGACCTGACGCGGCGCGAGGCGGACGTGGCGCTGCGGATCGGCAATCCGGTGCAGGAAGCGCTAGTCGGGCGACGGGTCGGACGACTAGCCTTCGCCGTTTATGCCGCATCCGGTGCCGACATACAGAAGGTGGACGATCCAGGCCATGGGGACTGGATCGGCTATGGCTCGGCCCATGGTCCTCTGAGCCACAGCCTGGCGCGCTGGTGGCCGCAGATGCGGCAGGTCTTTCGGACGAACTCGATCATTGCCGCGCATGCCGCGGCGCGCGCCGGGATCGGCCTCGCCGCCTTGCCCTGCGTGCTTGCCGATTGCGACCCTGAGCTGGTTCGCGCCGCCTCGCTTCCCGAAGACTTCATGCTGGATCTGTGGCTTCTGACCCATGAGGATCTGCGCCATACCGCGCGCGTCCGCATCTTTCTGGACTTCATGGCCGCGGCACTCGTTGCCGATGCCGACCTGCTGGAGGGGCGCTGCCCCTGCAAGGCGAAACCGGCGGAGGCATGACGCTCCGCCGGCCCTTCCTTCGGGCTGACGCCCGACATGCATCAGTTGAACGCCTGCCAGCCGGGATGCTCAAAATGCTCGCCATAGGCGTTCAGCGCCTGGACGATCGTCACCGCGCCTGTTTCCACCTCGCCTTTCTCCAGCGCCGAGACGCCGTTCATGACTTCACCCAGGACGACGTGGAACTGCTCGTCGACCTTGGGCTCGAGCACGCAGTTCTCGACCATGAAATCGAGCTGCTTTTGAATGTCGGCGGCAATTTCCTTGCCAGCATTGGCCGGCAGGGTTCCGGCATGAATCGCCTCCAGATTGGCGGCCATCGTGCCATGGATCGCGGTCATGCCGGTGATCATGTTCTGGTCGCCTTGCCATTTGGCGCCGTTGTTCAATGTGATCTCGATTGCCGCCTCGCCAGAGCCGTCATGGGCATGGGTTTGCGCCGCGACGATCCCGGGAGTTCCTAGCGCGAGGGCGAGGGCCAGAGCGAAAGCGGTGAAGGGTCTTGTAGTCTGCATGGTCGTCTCCTGTGGTTGCTGTGTTGGTTCCGGCCGCAACGGGTGATCAGGGAATGCCGTCGGGTTGGGATGAAAATAAGCTGTTCGTTTTCGAATAGGGATTAGCGAACCCTGCAAGATCTACTTGCATGGACGGACAGGTCTCAGCCGATGGCAGGGACCTCCCGGTCTGCCCCCGGTACTGCCACGCCGTCGAATAGCGGACCAACGGCATGCACCTTGAAACCATTGGCCTCGCGTATGAGGAAGAGCACGTCGAGGCCATGGCGAGTTGCCAATTCACCGCCAGTCGTGGAGCCCAAAACCATTAGTGCGGTCGCCCAGGCATCGGCTTCGGCGCAGCTGCGGGCGACCACCGTCACTGAGGCGGGCGACGACCGGAGTGGAGCGCCCGTCATCGGGTCCATCGTGTGTGACAGTCGCTGGCCCTGAACTGTCACAACATGCCGGTAGTCGCCTGATGTGGCGACGGCGGCGTCCTGCAAGGCCAGCAGCGAATGCGACGCGCGGCGATCAGTGTCGGGCGCTTCGATGGCGATGGCCCAGGGCTGGCCGTTGGGGCGTAGGCCCAGCGCTCGCATCTCGCCGTCGATGCCCACCAGACCGGATGAAATGCCGAAGTCACGCAGCGTCGCGGCCAGCCGGTCCACGCCATAGCCCTTGGCGATGCCGTTGAGGTCGAGGGTGATCGGCGCTGCCTTACGCACTGCTGCGTTCGGTATGTCCAGTTCCAGCACCGTATGGGCGGGCTGTCGCGCCGCATCGAGGGCGTTGCGGATAAGGCGCTGGTCGGCTGCGGCGGGGCCAAAACCCCAGGCGGCCACCGCATCGCCCATGCCGATGTCGAACGCGCCGCCCGAGGCGCGACCGATATCGAGCGCGAGGGCGAGCACCTCCATCAGACGCTTCGGCACTTTGACCCAGGTGCCGGGTGGCGCCGCGTTGAGGCGCATCAGGTCACTGTCTTGCTTCCAGGTGGACATCTGCGCATCCACCTCGTCGACCGCCGCCTGGAGCGCATCCTGGACCGGCCCTCGATCGAACGCACCCGTGGTATAAAATAGCGCCGACCAGCGGGTGCCCATGGTGGGACCGTTCAGTGCCCGGCGCTCCGTTTCAATAGACATCTTCGACATAGCGTCCCTGTGCCTTGAGCAAGGCCGGCGTCAGCCCTGCGGGTGCGAGAATATCGGTGAGCGCTGCGGAGACACCGGTCGCCATGTCGCGCCCGCCGCAGACCATGATCCGCGCCCCCCTGGCGATCAGGCGCGTGATCTCGGCAGCTTCCCCGCGCAACGCATCTTGCACGTAGCGGGGCATTCGCCCGCGCGAGCAAGCAGTGACCAGACGGCGCAGGCGACCCTCTCTTTGCCAGTTCGATAGTTCCTCGCCATAGAGGAGGTCGCTGTCAGGATGGCGCATTCCGAAGAACAGATGGATTGGGCGATGCCTGGTGTTGGCGCGCACGAAGCCGGCCAGCGGCCCGATCCCCGTACCGGCGCCGATCAGGATCAACGGTGAGCGACCGCGACCAGGGTGGAAGCAGGGATTGCGGCGCAGGAAGGCGCTAATGGTGTCGCCCGGCTCCAGTTCGAAAAGCCGGCTGGAGCACAGGCCTCCAGGGTGCTTCTTCACGACGATTTCAACGAAGCCGTCGCGGCGGCCCGACGCGAGCGAATAAAATCGAGGAATAGTCGTGCCGTCCGGCAGGATGCCGAGGAGGTCGCCTGCTCGGAAGCGGCCAAAGCCATGTCGGACCAGCCGCCGCCATAGTGGGATTGCAGGCAGGGCAAAGCGCAGGATGGCCGTCGGGGCCTGTACATCGGCACCGTAATCGCGGCGCGAAAGCAGCGTCAGCGGCAGCGCAGCCGGCGGTGACGGCTGATGGGAAAGGACAAGGTCGATGCCCATCGCCGCGCCGAGTGCACGGCCCCAGCGGGCAAAATCCTGCGGCGACTGGCGATCCACCGTGGCAAACGGGATGAGTTGGCGCCATCCTTTGGCTGCCGCCGTCTCCGCGACCGCACGCGCGAAGGCGCAATAGGCGGCAAAGCCGCGATCGCCGAAGCCGATCACCGTCAGCGGCGCGGAGGGTGTCGTAGGCAAGACTTGCAGCCGGTCGAGGAAGCCCCTGGCGGAAGCTGGTGTTTCGCCATCGCCATAGGTGGCGGCGAGGATCACGATGCGCTGCGCCTGGCTATAGCGCGCCGGGTCGAAGGCAGACATCGGTGCGGCATGCACGGTCTGGCCGGCATCTGAAAGTGCGGCATGCAAGGTCGCGGCGAAGCCCCAGGTGCTGCCGCCCTCGCTGCCGACCAGCAGGATCGTCTCGGCATGCCTGGCAGCTACATTGCCCCGGATGCGCGGTCGTCCGCGCCGACCTGCGAGCCACAGGGCGAAGCCCGTGCCCGCCATCGCCGGCACACCAAGCGCCATGAACCCAAGGACAAGCCCGAGAGCTGCGGCCCCCCGCCCGGTGTGCAGCATATAGATGATTTCAGAAAGGCGCTGCCACCCGTTCAGGCCGCTCCACGCCAGAACCGCGCCGGTACCCTGGTCGAGATAGCCCGTGCCGCGATCCGTCTTGAGGGTCAAGATGTCGGCCGCGTCGCTGGCGTCGGGGAACGACAGGCTGCGCAGTTCGGCGACGGGCGTCTGCTTCAGCATGTCCATAGCCGCTACGGACGCCCCGGTCCGACCACTTGTATTGTTGAGCAAGGCAGGTGCTGTTGGCCCGTCGGGCAGAAGATCGAAGGTCGAGGCCGTCATCCATAGGGCCGTGGTCGAGGACAACAGGAGGCCGGCTACGGCGATACGCGCAATCTCGACATGCAGCCGGCCGGCGAGCGGGCCGCGCAGCGGCGCGAACCAACGCCGCCAGCCACCGGCCCGGCGCGCCACGAGCCCTGCGCCGGACAAGGCCAGCACCAGCACGGCGGCAGCGCCGGCAGCCATCGCCAGGCGGCCGCCGTCACCGAGAAACAGCGAGCGATGCAGGTTGGTCAGCCACCGTTCGAACGGGTTGGGATCAGCGGCAGAGATGCCTTGGCCGGTCGCCGGATCGATGACCGCCGCCTGCGGCGCACCGCCCTCGAACCAATAGGCGGTGATTCGGCCCGACGGTGCCCGCCGGATCTGCTCCACTTGCGGGTGAAGAGCCTCGATGCGTGCCGCCAGATCGGCGACGGATAGCGTCTCCGCCGCCTGCGGCGAAGTCAGATGCTCGGCGGCGGGGAACAGCGACAGGGCCGCTCCACTCAGGCTGAGCACCACCAGCAGGAGCGCGGCCAGAAGGCCCGGCCAGCGGTGAAGGGAGCGCATCATGGCTGCCTCCCGCTACATGGCGTAGGAGAAATCGACGATGTAGCGCCGGCCGGGCACCGCTTTGCCAGCGCCGGCGGTCGTCAGCGGGACAGCCAGTTCGTTGGGACTGTCGCGCATGTCCTCGACCGCGGCATCGATGTGCAGCGTATAACCGGCATCGAACAGCGCGTCGGCCAGATCCAGGGTGATTTCCAGCGTGCGGCCGGCGCCGACACTGGCGCCGGTGATACCGTCGATCTCCGTGATGTTGCCTCCGGTGACACGATACCAGCCGGACAGGTGCTCGTAATATTTGGACTTGGCGCCAGCCATCCACAAACTGCCGGCATAAGCGCCCTGTGCATCGGTGACATAGAGCGCCAGATAGGCACCGTCGCCCCCGTAGTTGCCCAGCGTCGTTGCCAGCGTCACGGGCCGTGCCATGGCGAGGCCGGGAAGCGTGAGCGCCGTCGTAATGGCGAGGAGTGCAAGAAGCGATTTCATGTCGATGGTGCCTTTCCAGAGCCGCGAACCGGCGGTGTCGTCTGCCCGCCGGTGCGATCAATCTGAAGAAGGCGCCTGAGCGCTTGCTGACAGCCTCGTGACTTTTGCTTCAGCTTGCCGTCAGGAAACGGTCGGTGTAGGACCACGGTGCGAGGCAGCCGTTGGGTCTGCGCCGCTCACACCATCGGCCATAGCCGAAGGCGACATGAAGCCTTCGCCATCAATTTCATGACGGAGTGAGGACCGGTTTTTGAGAGCCGCCTCTTACACTACTGTGCCGAAGATGGCTCCGATACCTGCCGTCAGCGCCATCGCCACCGCACCCCAGAAGGTCACACGCGCCATGGCCTTGCCGATCCTGGCGCCGCCGGCACGCGCTCCTATCGCGCCGAGCAGGGCGAGAAAGACGAGGGAGGCGACGGACACTCCGGCGATCAGCATGGAACGCGGCATCAGCACCGCCGCCAGCAACGGCAGTGCGGCGCCGGCTGCGAAGGTCGCTGCCGAAGTGAATGCCGCCTGGATTGGCCGGGCCGCAGTCACCTCGGACATACCCAGTTCGTCGCGCGCATGCGCGCCAAGTGCATCCCTGGCCATGAGTTGATCGGCCACCTGGCGGGCAAGCGCCTGGTCGAGTCCGCGCTCCACGTAGATCTGCGCCAGTTCCTCGCGTTCGAAATCGGGCTGGCTTGCAAGCTCACCTCGTTCGCGAGCGAGATCGGCCTGTTCGGTGTCGGATTGGGAACTGACCGATACGTATTCGCCGGCCGCCATCGACATGGCGCCGGCAACCAGGCCGGCGACGCCGGCAACCAGCACGTCGGAGGTTGAGGCCGCGGCGGCGGCGACGCCGACGATCAGGCTCGCGGTCGAGACGATCCCGTCATTCGCACCGAGGACCGCGGCGCGCAGCCAGCCGATGCGCTCGACCAGATGGGTTTCCGGATGGGTATGCGCACGCACCAAAGCCTCCCTGGGGTTTGCGATGCCTTGTCCGGACCCAGTCCCGCTGCTCGATATTTCTCGGACGAACTATGGCTCAAGGGGCTGGCGGAAGGAAGTCCTGCTTAGCGCAGGCTCATGCGCTGGAGGGTTCCGTCGCGCAGGACGAACTGATGCCAGATGGCCATCAGGGCGTGCAAGCCGGCAAGGATCAGGATAAACGTGCCGGCGTTCTCGTGGAGATCGGCGATCAGGCCGGGTTGCCCCTGTACAGATGTCGTGAGTGCCGGAAGCTCGATGCCGAGGAACGAGACTGGCACCCCCATGCGCGATGCGGCGTACCAGCCGGTAAGCGGCAGGCCGATCAGAAGCAGATAGAGCAGGCCGTGGCCGACCTTAGCGGCGGTTGCAAACCAGTCGCGCTGGTCAGTCATGTCGGGCGCCGCTCCTGCCAGCCGCAGGATCAGGCGCGGTACCACGAGAGCCAGCACCGCCAGCCCCAGTGTGAAATGCAGCACGGGCGGGCGCTGAGCCACTTCACGACCACCCTCAGCGGTCAGCCAGGCGCCGAGCACCAGAAGGGCGGTCAGCCAGTGAATGACGATGATGGTTTTCGAGTAGCGAGCAGAATTTTGGGACACAGTCTACTTTCCTCCCGTTGAGAGATGGCGGTGAATGTGGAGGAAGAGCCACGTCACTTCACAACGCTTTTCGGCGGCTTGCCCGTCTCGAACAACTTGTTTGCAGGCAGGGTGCCCGAAGGGCCGCTCGTGCCGGGTCCGGAAGACTGCCGCCGCTCGCGCAGCCCATCGTCGTCGTCATCATGCCGGTCCTTGCGCTTCATATTGACGACTGAAAGGGTTTTGGGGTCGATCTTCGCCTTGAATGCCTGTCCGGTCTCGTCGAGACCCCGGACCTGATAGCAACCGTCATCGATCTTGATGCGGCTTACCTGCCAGCCGCGTGTCTCGGCCATCTTCTGTACCGCTTCGCGCGGCTGCCACTGATTCATTGGGACATGGCAGTCATCGTCGGCCATGGCCATGCCGATTCCCGCTGCAACGAGAAAAAGTGCGGCTGCGGCAATACGTTTGGTCATGTCATTTGTCCTGCATCAGTGTTTGCACTGCGGAATGCTGGCATCCATTCCTGACGGATAGCTGAAGCCGGATCGACTTTTGTGTCAGCCGGCTGACAGGTTCGGCGGCCAGAAATCAGGAACAGGCGGGGTACCTTCATGAGAGTCCTTTTGGTTGAAGACGACACGATCCTCGGCGCGGCGGTGCGCGATCACATCGCGGCCGACAGTCATTCGGTCGACTGGGTCACTCGTCTCGATGCGGCGACGGACCATCTGGACAGCGCCGCTTACGACCTCGTCCTTCTCGACCTCATGCTTCCCGATGGGCAAGGCATCGCCTTCCTACGCGGTCTGCGGCGTAAAGGCAGCGTAACGCCGGTCATCATCCTTACGGCGATGGATCAGATTTCGGACCGCATTAACGGACTCAATGCGGGCGCGGATGACTATATGACCAAGCCGTTTGATCTGTCCGAGTTGTCGGCACGGCTGAGCGCCGTGGCGCGTCGCTACAGTGGCAATCCCAACCCGCTCGTCGCGCTCGGGGAGCTTCAGGTCGATCTCGCCGCCAGGACTGTCATGTGCAGCGGCCGCTCCATCGATCTGACGGCGCGGGAATGGGCATTGTTCGAGGCTTTCGTACAGCGGCCCGGCCAGGTGATTTCGAAGATGCAGCTGGAAGAACGTCTCTATCCCTTCGGTGCCGAGGTGGAGAGCAACACGATCGAGGTGCATGTCAGCCGTCTGCGCAAGAAACTGGGGCAGTCTGTCATCGAAACGGTGCGCGGGATCGGCTACCGGCTGGCTGGCGCTCGATGATTGCGCCTCGAAGCCTGCAATGGCGCCTGTCGCTCTGGCTGGGCCTGGGTATGACTTTGCTCTGGGTGGCGACGGCCGCACTGACCGTGCAAAAGCTTCGCCATGAGATGGACGAGGTCTTTGACAGCGCACTTGAGGAAACCGGGCAGCGTCTCCTGCCGCTGGCCGTTCGCGATATCATCGACCGGGACAGCGATGACGAGCCGAGCCAAAGCGTCGCGACGATGCGCGAGCACGATGAATTTTTCACCTATGTGGTGCGGGATGCCGAAGGTCAGGTCCTGCTGCGTTCGCACAAGGCCGATTTGTCGGTCTTCCCGCCGTTCACCGGCATGGGGTTTACGGATACGCCTACCCACCGAATCTACTCCGACGCCGCACTTCAGGGTACGGTGACCATTTCCGTCGCCGAGCCGCTGGCGCGACGTCGCGTGGTGGCGTGGCAGACATTGCTTGGATTGGCGCTTCCGCTCGGCCTGCTCGTTCCTGTCAGCCTGATCGGAGTATGGATGCTCGTGCGCCTGTCGATGGCGCCGCTCCGGCGCCTGCGCTCCGACATCGAGGCCCGGGGCGCCGACGACCTGACACCCGTTTCCATGGCAGGCCTGCCTTCGGAAATACGGCCGAACGCGCTCGCAGTTAACCGCCTGCTGGAGCGTCTCAAGCGAACGCTGGAAGCCGAACACAGCTTTACCGCCAATTCCGCGCATGAATTACGTACGCCGGTAGCGGCGGCGCTGGCGCAGACGCAAAGGCTGATCATCGAGACATCAGACAAGGTCGCACGCGAACGTGCCCGTGAGATTGAGGCCGCCCTGCGCCGGCTTGTGCGGCTGTCGGAAAAGCTGATGCAACTGGCGAGAGCCGAAGGGGCGCGGCTTCAGGTGGCGGAGCCGATCGATCTCGCTGTCATCCTCCATATGGTCGTGAGCGAAATGACCGCGGACGCGGGCAATGCCGGGCGCGTCGAACTGGTTTTGCCCGATGTTCCCGCACTCTCGCATATTGATCCCGATGCCTTCGCGATCCTGGTACGCAATCTGATCGAAAACGCGCTGAAGCACGGTTCGCGGCAAGAGCCGGTGCGTGTGGCACTGTCGGCGGACGGTGTGCTGCGCGTCGCCAACGCTGGCCCGACCGTAGCACCGGACCTGCTTGCCCGCCTGTCCGAGCCGTTCGAGAGGGGGCGGGCGCAGGCGGATGGCGCCGGTCTTGGATTGGCTATCGCCAAGACGATTGCCGCCGGCACCGGCGGCAGGATCGAGTTACTGTCGCCGCGGGAAGGGCGGCAGGACGGTTTTGAAGCCCGGTTCTTCGTCGGCGGATGACGGTGTGATCTGCCTGGAGGCGGCAAATGTGCGAAGATGATGTCGGCGGCGGCCTGTCGCGCAATGAATCGATCAAGAGGATGACGTGAAGCAATCTGTGTCGTTGGACTTTCCGATGGTCCTGTCCTTGGCAACCGTTCTGGGGATGGTTCTGGCCATCGTCGGCAGGTGGCTTTTCGGTGGAGAACTGGCCTTCCTCGACCCGCCGGGCCTGGTACTCGTCTATGTCGCTGGTGGTATGCCGGCCGCATGGCGGGCCCTGGCCGCGCTCTGGCGCGAACACATCCTCGACATCGACCTGCTCATGGTCGTCGCGGCGATCGCCGCCGCCGTGGTCGGCGCGCCTTTCGAGGGCGCCGTGCTTTTGACGCTGTTCAGCATTTCCACCACGCTGGAACATCGGGCGCTGGGGCGCGCGCGCCGCGCGATCGAGGCGCTGATGGCGCTTCGGCCGGAAACGGCGCTGCTCAAGGGCACGGACGGCAAGGTCGAGGAGGTTCCGGCGTCCGAACTTGCCGTCGGCGATGTGGTGGTGCTGCGCCCCGGCGCACGGGTGCCGACCGACGGCGTGATCATGAGCGGGCGCGGCGGGATCGACGAGGCCAACATCACCGGCGAATCCATGCCCGTCTCCAAGGATCCCGGCGAGCAGGTATTCGAGGCCACCGTCAATCTCGATGGCGTGCTGGAGGTGTCGGTCACCAGGACGGTCGGTGACAGCACCATCGCCCGCATGATCCTGCTGGTGACCGAGGCGCAGGCCGCAAAGGCCCCCTCCGAGCGGTTCAGCTCATGGTTCGGGCAGCGCTATACCGTTGCGGTCATTGTGGGCGCGGTGCTCGCCTTCGCCGCCTTCTACTGGCTGGGGCGAGACTGGGAACAGGCGCTTTACAAGGCCGCTACGTTGCTGGTTGCGGCCAGCCCCTGCGCCGTCGTCATATCCGTGCCCGCTGCCATCCTGTCGGCGCTGTCGGCCGCCGCGCGGGGCGGCGTGCTGTTCAAGGGAGGTGCCGCGCTTGAAACGCTCGCCGCCGTCGATACGTTTGCGTTCGACAAGACGGGAACCTTGACGACTGGTCGCGCCGCCGTGACGCAGGTGGTCGCGCTGGATGGCGACGAAAGTCGCTTCCTGTCCCTGCTTGCCGGCCTTGAAGCGCATTCGGAGCACCATATCGCGGGGGCGATCCGCCGCGAGGTCGCGACACTCGGGTTCGAGCCAGCAAGAGTTGTGAACGTCAACGCTCGGCCAGGTATGGGAATAGAGGGTTTCGATGCGGTTGGCCCCGTGTGGGCCGGCAACTCTTATCTAGTTGAGGAAATGGACGCACGAATCGATCGGCCCGAGTTGCAGAAGATTGTCGGCAACACCCAAACGGTAATTTTCCTCGGGCGTGGCGCCACCGTGCTGGGCGCCGTCAGCGTAGCGGACGAGGCCAGGGCCAGCTCCGCTCCCGCTTTGGTCGCCCTGCGCGACAGCGGCGTGCGCCGGATCGTCATGATGACGGGAGATCGCAGGCCGGTGGCGCTACGCATCGGCGCTGAGCTTGGACTGAAGCCGGACGAAATCCATGCCGAGATGCTGCCTCAAGACAAGGTGCAGGAAGTCGGCGAACTGGCGGCAAGCGGCAAGGTCGCCTTCGTGGGTGACGGCGTGAACGACGCTGCCGCTCTTGCCCGTGCCGATGTCGGCATCGCCATGGGAGCGGCCGGCTCGGAAGTCGCGCTCCAGGCCGCAGACGTGGCCCTGCTTTCCGAAGACATGGAAAGGCTTGCCCACGCGCACCGGCTTGCGCGCCGCTCAGCCGCCATCATCCGACAAAACCTCGCCGTCGCGATCGGCGCCATGGTGGTGCTCGTTGCCGGCAGCCTGTTCTTTGACCTGCCCCTGCCGCTGGCGGTCGTTGGCCATGAGGGCGGCACCGTCCTTGTCGTTCTGAACGGCTTGCGTCTGCTATCAGACCCGATCCGTCGGGACATCGCCAAGGCCGCGTCTATAGATCCAGCGCGAGAAAATGGACGGTCACCAATGGGCGCGAGACTCGTCGCGATCGACAAGGTTCCCGAACAGGAAAGCTAATCGGAAGCACACTACATCACGGATGCGCCAAAGGAATATGGAAGATATGATACAGAACAATCGCCTGAAAAATCTGTTGGTCGCTCTTTCCGCTGACGAGGGGGCCGCCCACGACGCGGCGCTTGATTATGCACTGGGCCTCGCTCAAGCATACCAGTCCAGAGTGACGGCCTATGTGTTCGCTCCCGCCCTGCTGCAACCCTTCCCGTTGACGCTCGGCTCATCATCCGTCTGGATTAGCCAGGAGACGGATCGTATCGAGACGCTGTCGGGGCAAGCCGCGCAGTCCATTCAGCAAAGAGCGTCCAAACTGGGTGTGCCCATCAACGTCGAACATGCTCATTCTCCGTTCGACGACCGATATTCCCGCTTTATAGCTTTGGCACGCCTGCATGACCTGACCGTTCTGCAAGCGATTGACCCCTCCGGTTCCAATACAAGCCGAACGGCGATCGAGCATGCGCTGTTCGATGCGGGCTGCCCGGTACTGATCACTTCCCACGGCAAGTTTGAAACGCCCAAGAAAGTGGCGATCGCATGGGATGGAAGCGTGCAGGCGGCGCGTGCGGTTCGATGTAGCCTGGACTTACTTCTCGAGGCGGATCATGTCGCAATCGTCACTGTTGTCGACACAAAAGGGTCCGAAGGACTTCGTTCCGCCGACGAACTCATGACGTATCTGTCCTTATACGGGATCAAAGCGGAGATAGCTGTCATTGCCGCTGTCCCTGGCGACGACGAAGGGCTTCCTGTTCGCCAATTTGTCGCCAACCAGCAGATGGATTTGCTGGTCATGGGCGCTTTCGTGCACTCACGAATGCGCCAGGCGATCCTCGGAGGAATGACGCGTTCCTTGTTGGAGGATTGTCCGGTTCCCATCGTCATGTCGCATTGACGACCACCGGATGACCTAGCCTGCTACCATAGAGGCGAAGGCATCCTATGTGTCACCGACATTTGTCATGGCATCGGGTACGAATGGACTTTCGACGGCGACGCGTACGCTGATTGAGGAGAGCGGCGTCAATCGCTTGATGTGGTATTGGTGGTTCGGGCCGATCTTCGGGCCGATCGTTGACTATGCAATTGAGCTTGGTACCTTTTCAGATCGCCAGGCGGTTGCCACCGGCTCGGCTTTGCGCTTCTGCCCCGTTATCATGGCCCGATCTATCGGGTTCGCGGTCGCATCAAGAAAAATCTTCGGAACCTGGAAACGAAAGCTATGGTCTTCGCCGCATGCGATGGCGAGGATTGGCCAAGGCCGCCGTCCAGGTCCATCTCACCGCTCTCGCCTATAACCTCAAGCGTAGTTTGACGATTGTAGCAGCAGGGTGAGGAACGTCAAACCCAAAGGCCTCAGGCGCGTAAGTTGCAGTGACATCGGCACCTGTTCGATGTCGAGCAACTCGCACAATTCGGCTGCCGATTTCTCGACCTGGGCACAAAGTGCAAGTAGCCGTCGTGGATAGGAGAGAACCATCCACAGCCTCGATGCTTCGACCGAAAATTGAGGCTGGTCAATGCGGATCGGCGCGGCTCGTGCAGAAACTCGCGAAACTGAAACAAGCGGCTGCCACTGACGCCAGTGCTTGGCCGGCGCGTAGGGGGCAGATCAGTCTATGTTCGGCGTGCGCAAATCAGGCGTCATCCGTACGGAAGAGATTTTTCAGGCGGGGAGCTTGCAAATCGGCGGCTATCCACATAGCTAGTGACTGATTACTATCTTTTGGAGTCGCATGATGATTTCGCGCCCTGCCTATCTTCCCGCGGAGGAACGACGTGAAGTGACGGTCGAAACCGTCATCGAACTCGCCGCCGAACAGAATCCTACAGATATCACGACGGGAGCGATCGCCAAGCGGATGGGTGTAACCCAAGGTGCGTTGTTCAGGCACTTTCCATCCAAGGACGCCATTCTTCAGGCGGTGATGAGGTGGGTTTCGGAGCGTTTGCTTGCGCGCGTCGACAAGGCGACTTCCGCGGCAGCGTCTCCACTCGCTGCCCTGGAGGCTGCTTTCATGGCGCATATCGATTTCATTTCAGAGCATCCTGGCGTTCCGCGGATGTTGTTTGGAGAATTGCAGCGCGCGGAGCAGACCATGGCCAAGCGCATGGCGCAGACCTTGATCCAGCGCTATGGCGAACGCCTCGGCCGGCTTATCGCGGAAGGCAAGGATCGAGGTGAACTGATGACCACGCTGGACGAGAAAACAGCCGTCACGCTCTTCATCGGCACGATCCAGGGTCTTGTCATGCAGGCGCTGATTGCCGGCGATGTCGCGCGTATCCGCGAGCGCGCCCCGGCGGTGTTTGCGCTATTTCGGCGTGCCATAGAGGCCCCAAAATGATCCACTCCTTCTCGGTCAGCGATCTTCACTGCGATCCCTCGAAGCGATGTTCATGGCTGACGCCGCCTATATCGCTGATCATCCGAACATGCCCCTCATCCTACTTAGCGCGCTCACAAACACAAGAGGCCCGGCGCTCAGATTGATGATTGGCGCCTTTATCCGAAGGTATGAGCGGCGCCTTTCTCACATGATCGAGGAAGGCCAGCAGCGCGGCGAACTACGTTCCGAAATCGACAAGGACGGTGCAGCCCATCTGTTCGTGGCCGCCATCCAGAGCTTGGTTTTCACGGCGCTGGTCAGAGACGAGTTGGACGGAGTCCGCGAGGCGGCGCCTGTGGCATTTGCGTCCTATCGCGCATGTGTGGAGGCAGTTCGGTGAAATTTCCCTCGATCCAACGCCGTACCCTGATGCTTCTTACGGTCGCAGTTTCAATAGCTGCCATGTTTAGCTACGTGGTACTCAGATCGGGGCCACTGGCGCCGGTTGCTGTCATGACTGCCACCGTCGAAAGCCGTTCTATAGCCCCGGCGCTCTTCGGCATCGGTACGGTCGAAGCACGCTACTCCTACAAGATCGGTCCCACCAATGCTGGGCGCATCGGCAAGATATATGTTGATGTCGGCGACAAGGTGCGTGCGGGTCAGGTTCTGGCGGAAATGGACCCGGTCGATATTGACGAACGTATCGCGGCACTTGATGCCGCGATCGGTCGCGCGGAAGCCTCGGTAAAGATCGCAATAGCGCAGGTCGATGATGCGTTCGCACGCAAGGGTTACGCCGACGCGCAGGCAGTGCGTTATGAACAACTATGGAAGAGTCGCTCGATAAGCGAGGCGGCCCTCGACGCCAAGCGGCAGGACGGCCAGGTGGCGGGCGCCGTCCTTGCGGCGGCACGCTCAGGTCTTGTTGCCGCACAGCAGGACCTGGAACGTAATCGCGCCGATCGTGACGGACTGATCAAGCAGAAGGAAAATCTGGTTCTGTGCGCGCCGGTCGATGGCGTGGTCTCGGCGCGCAATGCGGAGCCGGGAACAACGATGGTTGCCGGCCAGGCTGTCATCGAAATGATCGACCCCAAGAGCCTGTGGATCAATGCCCGGTTCGACCAGATTGCAGCCGGTGGTCTGCGCAAAGGACTCTCGGCAAAAATCGCACTGCGGTCTCATGACGGAGCGGGCATTCCAGGAAAAGTGTCGCGCGTGGAAGTCCTCGCCGACTCGGTGACCGAAGAAAATCTGGGCAAGGTCGCGTTCGACTCGCTTCCCGAGCCTTTGCCTCCAATTGGAGAACTGGCCGAAGTGACGATCGCTCTGCCCAAACTTTCCGCTTCTCCGGTGGTGCCCAATGCTTCCATCCAGAATATCAGCGGCAAGGTAGGTGTGTGGAAAGTCGAAGATGGGAAAATCCATTTCGTCCCCGTCCGTGTTGGAGCTTCCGACCTCGATGGAAGCGTCCAGGTACTGGGGGGCTTGCAGGTCGGCGACCAGGTTGTCGCTCACAGCGCCTCGCGGCTGGCCGGCACGAGCCGTGTTCACATCACTGACAATCCGGCGGAGCTTCTAAAATGATCAGCCTCGCCGGACGTGATATCCTGCATTCCTGGGGTAAGTTTGTCTTCACGGGGGTCGGGCTTGGCCTGCTCATCGGCGTCACCTTCACCATGGCTGGCGTCTATCGCGGTATGGTCGACGACGGCAAAGTGCTGCTCGACAACAGCGGCGCCGACATGTGGGTCGTCCAGCAGAACACGCTGGGGCCTTACGCAGAGTCCTCGAGTATCAATGACGACATCTATCGGATGATCCTGGCGACCCCTGGTGTCGAGCAGGCCGCAAACGTTACCTATCTGACAATGCAGGTTCGAAAAGGGGCCACCGATGTGCGCGCCATGGTGGTGGGCGTTGCGCCCGGCGACCGGACAACGCCAGGTTGGCCACCATTTCTCGTTGCCGGACGTCAGATCACGCGAGGCCACTATGAGGCGGTGGCGGATGCTGCAACGGGTTTTGCGGTTGGTGACACCATCAGTATCCGACGAAATCAATACAAAGTCGTCGGCCTTACGCGCCGAGCGGTATCATCGAGCGGTGATCCGATGGTCTTTATCCCGCTCAAGGACGCGCAGGAAGCGCAGTTCGTCAAGGACAACGACTCCATTGTCCGCCAGCGGCGGCGCACCAGCGAGAACCCCGAGTTCAATCGGCCAGGGGTGCCAGGCCTGCTGGATGCCATAATCGCATCCCAAAGCAGCAACCCTTATGTGAACGCCGTTCTGGTGCGCATCAAACCCGGCTACGACCCGACATCGATCGCATCGGACATAGCAAGGTGGAAGCGGCTGACAGTCTATACACGCTTGCAGATGGAAGAGATCCTTGTAGGCAAGCTGATTGCCACCTCAGCCAAGCAGATTGGTATGTTCCTGGCCATCCTGGCCGTCGTCAGCGCCGCCATCGTCGCTTTCATCATTTATACGCTCACTATGGACAAGATCCGCGAGATCGCCGTTCTGAAGCTGATCGGCACGCGCAACCGCACCATCGCGTCAATGATCCTGCAGCAGGCTGTCGTGCTCGGGTTGATCGGCTTTGTCGTTGGCAAGATCACGGCAACCATCGCGGCGCCTCTGTTCCCGAAATTTGTCCTGCTTCTTTCCATCGACACGATGCTCGGGCTCATCGCCGTCATCGCCATATGCGCGCTTGCCAGCGTCGTCGCCATCCGTATGGCGCTTAAGGTCGATCCCGCCGAAGCGATTGGTGGCTAAGATGGGCAGCGGCGGAATTCTCATCGAAAAACTCAGGAAACGGTATGGTAGCGGTGACACTGCGGTGGATGCCCTCAAGGACGTCAACATGCAAGTCGCGCCCGGTGAGGTGGTCGGCCTCATCGGCCCGTCGGGCTCAGGCAAGAGCACATTGCTCAAAGCTCTGGGCGCAGTGATCGATCCGAGCGGCGGGCGCATGACCCTCGGCGACGAGGTGATCTATGATGATGGATGGAAGCTACGCGATCTTCGTGCACTGAGGCGCGATAAGATCGGGTTCGTCTTCCAGGCGCCGTATCTCATCCCATTTCTGGATGTCACCGACAACGTGGCCTTGCTGCCGATGCTGGCGGGCGTTCCCAACACTGAATCGCGCCGTCGCGCGCGCGACCTTCTGAAGGCCCTGGACGTCGAGCATCGCGCGGACGCCATGCCTTCGCAGCTCTCCGGCGGTGAGCAGCAGCGGGTTGCAATCGCCCGCGGATTGGTCAACCGGCCACCGGTGATCCTTGCCGACGAGCCGACTGCACCGCTCGACAGCGTGCGCGCGCTGACTGTGATCCGCATTCTCAACGAAATGGCAGCCAAGTTCGGAACGGCAATCATCGTCGTCACGCACGATGAGAAGATCATCCCGACTTTCAAGCGCATCTACCACATCAGAGATGGCGTGACCCACGAAGAAGCAGGAGAGGGACGCGGCTTTGACTGACCAGATGACCAAACACCATTGCCGACGCTCCTCCTTTTCAGCAGCGATGACTCGCAGAGCCGGTGCTTCGTCTTTTCGCAAGACGGGTTTTGCCATGTTCATGGCTGCGGCCGCGATACTATCGCCACCAGAAGCTTCCGCGGAGACGATCACCGGCGCGCTTTCCAAGGCTTATCGCAACAACGCCCAGCTCAATTCGGCACGCGCCGGCGTCAGGGTTACTGACGAAGATGTCGCCATTGCAAAGTCTGGCTACCGTCCCACAGTCACGGGATCGAGCAGCATTGACTACACTGAAATCCGGCGCAGCAACGATTCCACTCACCTTACTTCTGGTAGCTTCGGCGTGCAGATCAACCAGACCCTGTTTGACGGCTTCCAGACCCGGAGCAATGTCACGGCGGCGGAAGCACGTGTTCGCGCGTCGGTCGAAAGCTTGCGCAACACGGAGGGAAATATCCTCTTCAGGGGAAAAGGCATCCTATCCGATCTTCCGCCACAACGCCCGTGATGCCGAGATGGTGACGGGCGAGCTCGCCGGCCAATATGAGGCGCCGCTCTACGGCATGATCGCGGTCCAGAAGGCAATCGACAAGATGGATTGGATCGGTCTGGAAAAGCCGACGATCCGCCTGCACGGGCAGCCAACCGATGAGTCACATCCGACATTGCTCTGGGACGGTGAATGGGAAGTCACCTGGGTGACGTTCCGTGACATGGGGCGGCTTTCGCGGTAGCCATGCTCGGCATCTATATACTGGTCGTTGCACAGTTCGGCTCGTTCAAGCTGCCGCTCGTGGTATTGACGCCCATTCCACTGACCTTTATCGGCATCATGCTCAGCCACTGGCTGTTCCATGCGCCATTTACGGCAACATCGATGATCGGCTTCATCGCGCTGGCCGGCATCATCGTGCGCAATTCGATCCTGCTCATCGATTTCATCCGCCATACGCAAGGGAGCGGGCTGCCGCTCAGGGATGTTCTGCTGGAGGCGGGTACGGTCCGCTTCAAGCCGATCCTGCTCACGGCGCTCGCCGCCATGATCGGCGCGGCTGTCATCCTGACCGATCCGATCTTCCAGGGGCTCGCCATCTCTCTCCTGTTCGGGCTGGCCTCATCTACTCTGCTCACCGTGCTCGTCATCCCGGCTATCTATGTGGCGCTCCGCGCCGGAACCGATCATGGGACCGCGCAAAATTCAAATATTGAAATCACGGGAACCACCGAGCCGACCACGACTTCCACTTGATAGAAAGGAAACGACGATGAGTTACTACTTTTCCAGAACACTGCATTGCTCTTTCGACGAGGCAGTCGAACATACGACGGCAGCATTGAAGGAAGCTGGATTCGGCATCATCACCGAGATAGACGTTAAGGAGACGTTCAAGAAGAAGCTTGGGATCGACTTCCGGAGCTATCGGATTCTCGGAGCCTGCAACCCGGCCATGGCGCACGAGGTGTTGGAGATGGAAGATAAGGTTGGCACCATGCTGCCCTGCAACGTTATCGTGCAGGATTTGGGCGAAGGGCGCATCGAAGTGGCGGCGATCGATCCCGTTGCTTCGATGGCGGCAATTGAGAATGCGGCACTGCACGGCCCCGCCAGCAAGGTCCGTGATATGCTGAAGAGCGTCATTAAACAACTCTGAAACAGCACGATTGCATCCCAAACCTTGATTGTAACGCTAAATATTCGCAGGCAGCGCCGTTTGCGCTAAGGCCTGTTGAGATTCAGGATTGAACGAAGCCGCTGACGCGGCATTTGGCGGGTCGGTTTGCGGTTGAGGCTTCCGTTTTGAAGGATGGCGGCTGTTGAAGCGCAATCTTGAGAACAGGAGTTTGAGATGGCCGAGTTGAGCCCGCTTCGCCGGCGCATGATCGAGGACATGACGATCCGCAATCTGTCGCCGGCCACGCAACGATCCTACGTGCATGCGGTGGCGAAGTTTTCGCGTTATTTCGGCCGCTCGCCGGACCGGCTCGGCTGGAAGACGTCCGCGTCTTCCTCTTTTGTCCTGAGTGTTACCGTAGGGTCACATTGCAAGAGGCACGACACGCTGTATAAACCCGCCATATGACGTCGCAAGACATCACCAAGCTGATCGTCCGCACGTCGATGAGGGACAGGACAGCGTTCGACAGCCTGTATCGGGCGACGAGCGCGAAACTTTTCGGCGTCTGCTTGCGTGTATTGAACGATCGCGCCGAGGCCGAGGAGGCGCTTCAGGAGGTGTTCGTCAAGATATGGACGAAGGCCGACCGTTTCGCTGCTTCGGACCTCAGTCCGATTTCATGGCTGGTAGCGATCGCGCGCAATCATGCGATCGATCGCATCAGGGCGCGGCGCCAGCCCTATTCCGACATCGACGACGCGCTCGATATTGCCGACCCCGCGCCGGGGCCTGAAGCCGCCGCGGTGGCGGCGGGCGAACGGGAGAAGATCCATGGCTGCCTGGAGGAGCTTGAAAAGACGAAGGCGGACGCGGTGCGTGGCGCCTATCTGAAGGGGGAGAGCTACGCCGAGCTTGCCGTCCGTCATGGCGTGCCGCTCAATACGATGCGAACCTGGCTCAGGCGCAGCCTGACGAAGCTGAGGGAATGTCTCGAAAGATGATTTTCGAGGACGATCAGGGCCCGATGGACGGAAGCGACGATCTCATCGCCGCCGAATATGTCGTCGGCGCGCTGTCGGCCGAGGAGCGTTGGCAGGCGGTCCTTCGCATTGAGCGCGATCCCAGTTTTGCGCGGCTGGTAGAGGCGTGGGAGGCGCGATTGTCGCCCTTGGCCGACGGCTATCCTGAAGCCGAGCCGTCGGCCGGGGTAAAGCAGGCGATCGACCGCGTGCTGTTCGCGGCAGGCGCTGTGGCTCCACTTGGAGCGCCTGCCGGCTTGTGGCAGAGCATCGCATTCTGGCGAGGGCTTGCGGTGGTGGCGCTCGCGTTGCTGGTTGTCGCCGTGGCGGTTCCGTTGCTCGCACCGCGCGCGCTACCGCCAGGAGGCGGCACGCAATTCGTCGCCTCGATCGCGCCCAAGGACAGCGATGTCAGTTATCTCGCCTATTACGATCCGGCCACCCGAAGCCTGTCTTTGGCGCATGTCTCGGGTGAGCGGGAACAGGGGCACGCTTTCGAACTCTGGGCCATCGAGGGACAGGCGAAGCCGGTTTCGCTCGGCGTCATTCCTGCCGGCAAGACCATCCGCGTCAGGATCAGCCCCGAAATCGGCAAATTGCTCGCCAATGGCGGTACGCTCGCGATCAGCCTCGAAGCGCCTGGCGGGTCGACGACCGGCCAGCCTACCGGCCCCGTGGTCGCGGTCGGCGGCCTGAACCAGATCTGAATCACGCTCCATCACGAAAACATGAACCGCAGGCAGGGGTGAAACTTTTCCGCGGGCGATCCGTGTCTCCCTTTGCCCATCAAGGGATCAACCAGGGAGAGTTTCATGTCTGCTCGCAACATCCTCGCCGCCGTTTTCGCCGGTTCCGTCGCCTTTGCCGCCTTCGGCGGTCTGGCTTATGCCAAGGACCCGATGGTCGGCGGCGCACCCATGTACGCCTCGAAGAACATCATCGAGAACGCCGTTAATTCAAAGGACCATACCACGCTGGTGGCGGCGGTAAAGGCGGCCGGCCTCGTCGAGACGCTCGAAGGGAAGGGGCCTTTCACCGTTTTCGCGCCGACCAATGAGGCCTTCGCCAAATTGCCGAAGGGCACGGTCGACAATCTGCTCAAGCCGGAGAACAAGGCTAAGCTCGTCAAGATCCTGACCTGCCACGTCATCGCGGCCGACGCGACGGCTTCGGTTGTCAAGAAAATGGTCAAGGAAGATGGCGGCGCCCACAAGGTCAAGACCGTCGGCGGCTGCATGCTGACGCTGCGCGACAAGAACGGCCATGTGACCGTGACCGACGAGAACGGCAACACGGCTGATGTGACCATCGCCGACGTTAAGCAGTCGAATGGCGTGATCCACGTCATCGACAAGGTGCTCCTGCCGAAGTCGTAACGATCCCCGGCCGGCAGCCACCTGCCGGAGGAAAGGAAAGGCCGGCCGGAACCCTCACCAAATGCCGGCCTCATGCCCCGCCCGCCACTCTGTCGGACCGTCCAGACGATCTCTGCAAAGGTGGGCGGGGCGCAGGAGCCCTGTCTCGAAGAGAAGTCGGACCCTTGCCGGTCGACCGCCGCACAAATTTTTCCAGCGAGATTGTGACAGCCGTCGACCGCTGGCGCATCCTGATCGAACACCCATCAGAAAATTCGATCGGACTGTCGTTCCGCCATATTTGGTAATGATCGAGAACTATTAATCCGATCGCGCCTGGCGCGCGCCGATAACGGCCGCAAACCGCAACTCCGCGCGCAATCCGCCCTCGGAGCGGTTCTCCAGATGCAGGGTCGCGCCCATGCGCTCACACGCA
>Ga0209963_1000356_pt1 | contig 93270 bp, 104 predicted proteins | sample ThiBio_1000_biof_2_FD_183957 | JGI IMG/M metagenome (GOLD analysis project Ga0209963, IMG submission 183957) | Wastewater bioreactor microbial communities from Cape Town, South Africa - Thiocy_cont_1000_biof (SPAdes) | ecosystem: Engineered > Bioreactor > Thiocyanate-remediating >... | reverse complement strand
GGCCTCGGTCTTGCAGGAACTGAAGCCACTTACGGAGCTGAGGAACGCGCTCGCCGTTCGCACACTCCCCGCGGATACTGCAGGAAGCGTGAGCGCCTCAAAGCCGAAGCGGCCTCGGCGCGGCATTACGAAAGATACATAAGCGGCATTTACCGTTTTTATTGAGTTACCGGCTTTTATAGGTTAGGCTTCTTCCGGTCTTTGGGCCGGAGGAAGGGTTGACACCAGCGGTTGTCCAGAGTGTGCGGGAAAGTGAAGCGGCGCCACCGGCGCCGATTCACTCCTTGCAAGCTCCGGTAGCTGGACCCGCCTTCCCGCTATTCGACCGGCTGCTGGCTGGAATGGTTGCGGCGGGTCAGGGCGTTCAAGCGCTTTGCCTTCTCCTTGGTCTGACGCAGGGCGCTCTCGATGAGCACATCGTCCGGCTTTGTCTGCCGGCGCCGCATGATCGCCCACTCCGAAAACCCGGCCCGAAAGGGTGGTCCATTAGGGACAAGATTCGGCTGATCTTCTGGCGACTTCTGAGTGTGCATCCAGAGATCATCGGCCAGCGGCTCGATAAGCCGCGCTCGGCGAATGCCGTTCGCGCCCAGGCCCGCCGCATGGGAATACCGACGCCGCCACGGCGAGAGCTGCACAAACCCGATCTGGCGAGCCTGCGGGAGCCTGACTTTGCGGCCTTGTTCGGCTTCGGTCGATCTAGTGATTGTAGACCCACCGTACAGGCTGGCCCAAGCGATACGCGGAGCCGCGCAACCTCCGGGGTGCGGGATCTACTCGGGCAGGTGCCAGGCGCAGTCGAGCGGAAATCCGAAGGATCGAGAAAAGCGTCAGGCGCGGCGTCCAGGAAGCGTGCAGGGGGGCAAGTCAAGCCGGCTGGTCAGCGAGAACTGTCGCTGCTGGTTGTCGTTGGCGGAACCAGCAAGGAGCCTGCCGCTAACCAGGATCTGGCCAAGGCTCCAACCAAGGCCCCGGCGTCGGTCAAGGCCGAGGAGCCGGCCAAAACCCAGGAAGCGCCCAAGGCCGCGGCCCCGGTGCTTCCGCCCATCCCGAGGACGGAGGATGAGGTTGATCTCGGCGGGGACCTGGGCTGGTTCAGGCGCCTGACGTGGAAGAACCCGTTGAAAAACCGGGTCGCTGTCTGGACCTTTTTCATGCTCATTGCCGGCGGTCTTCACTACAAGGCTGCCGCAGAGCGGCTCGGCATCTCACCTGATGCCTTCCGGTCGATCCGGACACGGATGGCCGTGCCGGTTGATCGCGACCGCAAGAAGGCCGGGACAGATTTCGATGAGGAAGGGGCGCGGGAGACGCTGCGACGATCAGGTTACGTCATCAAGAAGTGCATGCAGAGCGACAATTTCTTTTGGGGTCACAAGGACGACAAGAAGACACGGTTCTCCCCGCCTTTCAGGAAGTCAGAGAAAGTCATCGGCGAAAGCAGCAACCTGTTCGAGATCGTCACCCGGCGGATGCTGGATGACGAGATGCGGGACCGCCCCGCACCGTTCGCAACTTTCCCGGCCAGTGTCTGCGCATGATGAACTCTGATGGGCTCACCGATGCGCAACTCCACCGCTGCTGTCACTCGCCGGCTGTCTGACCCGGATTTTCAGGGAACGCTGGTCAACAGGTGCCTCACGCTGACCTTGGGCATGGCGGTACTGCTGGGCATCTCCTTGATCCATGATGCGTGGGAGTGGACGCATCCGGTCCAACCTCGGTACTTTTTCACGGACGGGAAGGACACGCCACGTCCGGTTGTCGCGCTCGACAGTCCCATTGTGAATGACACGCAACTTCTGCAATGGACGGTCCAGGCAATCCTCGCACCGTATAACATCGACTATTACAACTATCCCGTCGAGCTGAACACGGCGAGCCGCAAATTCACAGTGGGCGGCTGGAACAGCTTTGCGCATTCCTTCATCTCCCAGGGCAATTTTGATGAACTCAAACGTGCGCGGCTGCTGTGTCATGCTCAGACCGAGCGGGCCGCGCTCATTCACCAGACGAGTTATGTTCGCGGCGCGCTGGCTTACGAAATCCAGGTTCCCATCGTGCAGACCTGCGAGAACGTCAACCAGACCAGCAGCAACAAGCTGCTGATCACCGCGCTCGTCATTCGCACAAATGCCGACGACCATCCCGATGGGCTGGCGATCGACCAACTCGTCGCGAGGCCACAGTGAGCGGTGGTGGAGGGTAGACCGATGGTGGGCGGGCGGAAGGTTCCGGGTCTGAGGTGGGTGTGCGGCGCGGGGTTGTGTCTCGGTCTCGCCCTGAACGCCTGGGCGGCATACGCACAATCTGCGAATGGCAACCCCGGTGCTGAGCAGCAAGCGGTACAGAGCGCGATTCCGCTGACGCCGCAGGAAATCCAGGAGCTCGCCAAGCGCTACAACGCCACCAAGCAGGCCGAGGAACAGGCGGTCACGCCGATGGCGGTGCCGTTGAGCCGGCAGGTGAACGTTTCCTTTGCCCCCGGTGCGGCGGTCAGCATCATCAACACGGTGAAGGGCTATCCGACCGCGGTCAGCTTCTTCGACAGCACCGGCCAGCCCTGGCCGATCCAGTGGGACACCAACTCCGACCCAGCGGCGATTTCGGGCGGGCAGAGCTGCAATGCGCCGCAGAGCAAGGGCGGGCCTTCGGTGGTGGCGATCGGGTTTTTCGTCTGCACGCCGACGAAGGGATCGAACGTGCTGGAGATAACACCGCTGTCGCTGGCGCCTCGTGGCGGATTGGTCGTGTCGCTGCAGAATTCGCCTTCGCCGTTGACGTTCCTGCTGCTGTCGGGCGGCGGGCGCTACGACGCCGACCTCTCGGTGCATGTCGGAGAGCGCGGTCCGAAGGCGCAGGTCCAGATCATGACGGAGCCCGGCGCTCCCGACACGGGCGCCCCCTATCTCACGAGCATGCTCAACGATGTGCCGCCGGCGGATGCGACGCCGCTCGCCGTCGAAGGGGTCTCGCCGGATGAGCTCCAAGCATGGCGCCTTGGGCCGAACGTCTATCTGCGGACGCAGTACACGCTGTTGTCGCCGGAGTGGACCGCCTCCGAGGCCGAGGCCGGCACGACCGTCTATGCGGTCCCGAACACGCCGGTAGTTCTTCTCTCCGACGATGGCCGCACAGTGTCGGCCGAACTCAAGGATTCCCCCTGAAATGTCCGACGCTGCCCGCGCCGCGAGATGGCGCCCAAGTTTCGAGGCTGGTTCTTTCCTGAGCGGGGCGGGCCGTGCGGGACCGCGCCGGCTGGTCATCATCGGGGTCGGTGGGATCGCCCTCCTCGTGCTGGTCGCGGCGGTGGTGATGGGGGGCCACAAGGTGCAGCCGTTCTCGAGCGACGCGCGGATGGCGGCGGTCGATGCGCTGCCCGGGGGCCTGCACAGCACGCCCGAGCAGGATGCCCTGGCACAGGAGGCGGACACGGCGCATGCCCAGCAGGCGCTCTCCCGGGGCACCTCGTACACGCCTCCCCTGGCGCCGAGTGCCACAGTCGTGCCCGCGCCACCCACGGTGGCGAAGGCCGCACCTCCGGCGGCGCCCCCTGCGCCGCATTTCGTGCCGCATCCGGCACCGCCAATCGTGCGGGTGGCGCAGCCTGTCTTTCCACCGCAGGTGATGGAACCGGCGGCGGCTGCGCCGGCGACACCCGCCGCGGCCACGACCCAACCCGTATCGGGAACGGCAAATCCGAAGGCCGTGGCGGACTATTCCAAGCAGATCGGGAACCTGTTCAGCCAGTGGGGCGGGCGGGCGCCACAGACGGATGTTGTGCTTGCGCCCTCGGCGCCGGCCGGCACTTCGTCCGGCGGCCAGACGCGGGCGTCGGGCGCGGCAGTGCAGGCATCAAAGGCGCCGGCGGCGACGCCGGTGTCCGCGGTGACACAAGCCCAGGATCCGGAGACGGTTCTGATCCCGGCCGGGCGAGGTGTTTATGCGCATCCGATCCTGGCGCTGAGCTCGGACCAGACCAGCCCGGTGGTGCTGCAGGCCGACAGCGGTCCGATCGCGGGCGACAGGATGATCGGCAGTTTTGAGCGGCAGCATGATCGCCTGGTGATTCACATCAGCAGCATCATCCATCAGGGCCGGACCATCGGCTGTGATGGCGTCGTGGTCGCACCGGACACAATGGAGGCTGCTGTCGCGACGGGCGTCGATCAGCATATCGTCTCGCGGATCATCCTGCCGGCAGCAGCTTTCATTCAAGGCCTCGGTCAGGCCCTTGCGACGACATCCAACACGGTGTCCGTGCTGAGTCCGCTCGGCGGCGCCACGACGGCGACAAATCTGAATTTCCATCAGCAGCTCGGTGTCGCGGCCGGCGTTGCGGCGGGACAGGTTGGCAGTGTGCTGAACCAGGAGGCGCCCAAGGGTCCAACGGTGACGCTCGCCGCGAATGTCGGCGTGGGCGTGATGTTTCTTTCGAACGTAAAGTTGCCGCCCGCTCAATGAACCTTGCGGACCCGGGCACGGAATTCTCTCCATTCGCAGGCAAGCGGCCGATGCTTCGGCATCGACTTTATTGCACAAGGATCAGCCATGGATACGCACATCGCGGGGGACCCGACACTGGACAACGCATCCACGCTGCGGCCGCGGCTGCCGGGAGAGCCGGAGCCGGGTTTCGAGGAGGCGTTGCCGGACCCGCCGCTGCGGGCGGGCGGGCGCACGGTGTCACCGACGCAATCCGCGCCGCGCTCCAGGCACCGTGGCGCGCTTCTCTCCGGTGTCGCGTTGCTGGGCGTGGTGGTGATGGTGGGCGGCGCCTTCCTGGTGTCGCCGTACAACAAGGTTGTTCCGATCCCGCGCGGAGTCAGGCTGGCGGCGTTGCACGCGGAAACCCGGGTTGCGCTGCTGTGGCATCAATCCGGAAACCCGCAGCGTGCTGATGGCGGCGGTGGGAGGACCTCTGCCGCCACTCCCGCGCCTGTGGTGCACCGAGCCATGCCGGCAGCGCCCGCAGCGGCTCTCTCAGAGCCGCTGGCGCCTTCGGCGGCACTCGCGGCCGTCCACCCGGCGGCGCCGCCGGCGGCGGTTGTGCGGCCTCCCTACAAGCCGCCACCGCAGGGCCAGGAGCTGGCGGAAGTGCTCGAGCTGGGCAAGGGTGTGGCGGCGGGATCGACTATCCCACCTGCGGCCAAGGCCGCGCCGCTTCACCCGCCGCCGGTTGGCCACCCGGCGGCACCGGCGACGACCGCCGCGCCTGTTGCCGCCTCGGGGACGCCGGCCGGACATCCGCCGCACCCCTCTGGAACGGCTCCGAGCACGGCCTTGGCCCCGGCCGCCCCACCCGCAAACAAGGTAGCCGACGGCACGGCGACCGGCCCTCATGCTGGCGCGCCAGGGGTTAAGATCGCGACCGTCTCCAGCACCCCAGCTGGGGCGGCTGTCGACAAGGGCGTGACGCCGACGCCGGCCACCACGCCAGACCCGACGGTGAAGAGCAGCCCGGCGCCGGCGACGCCCCCCAAGGCGACCACTGTCGCGAGCCCGGCTCCGTTGGTTCATCTTGCGATGGTCACGCCTTCCAATGCGCTCCGGGCCGCCACGGAGCTGCACGCGGCGCCGATGTCCTCGGATCAGCAGGTGCAGGTGCTGGAGCTTGTGACGCAACTGGCGACGCTGATCCGCGACGAACGCACAGAGATCGGCGATCTGCAGGTCAATGTGCGGAAGAGCGAGGGATCGACATCGGCGAAGCTCGCCGATTTCGAGCGGCGGCTTGCCTTGCTTGAGGCGGGTTCGGCCCTGAACGCCGCGTCGAACCCGCCGACGCCCTCCGGGGCCGGCGCTGCGGCAGCGAAGCCGGCCGGGCCAGGTCAGGCATCAGAAGTTCCGGCGGCGCTGGCATCAGCCAAGATGGCGCTGGCTGGCGCCAGCAAAGCGCGGCCTTCGGCGCGTCCCGCGGGCGCTTCCACACCGTCCGTCGGAGGACAGGGTTCGTCCGCCGGGCCGTTGCAGTATCACGTGCAGGCGGCCTCGCCGGGACTTGCGATGCTCGCGCAGGTCGATCGTGGCGGCGGTGACGGCGCACAGCTGCAAGTGCAGGTGGGCGACACCATCCCGGGTTACGGGCGTGTGCTATCGGTGGAACAGCAGGGCACGAACTGGGCGGTGCGAACCGAGCACGGGACCATCCGCTAACAGCGTCGATCGGAGCGTGCTGTGCAGGGTCTGGTAAACTTTACGACCGCGCTTGCCGACGGCATCGCTGTCCTTCTCCCCACGTTCTGCTACCTCGCGGCGTGCATGTGTTTCACATATTTCGCGTGGACACTCTGGAAGTGGTCCGAACCGCACTCGCGTTATCATCATCATCGGGTCGAGCGTCCGTGGGCGCCGTTCATTTCGCTGGTGCTGAGCGGGGTGTTCGCGTCTTTCCCGACGTTCCTGTCGATGGCGAATGTCAGCGCCGGGACGAATCTGGTGGTCGGCCTGACGAGCTATGCGCCGACAACGCCGCCGAGTGCGACGGGCGTGCTGGGAGCGACGCCGGATGCAAGCGTGATCAATGTGGTCCAGCTCTTTCAGTATTTTTTCCAGGCTTTCGGTGCCGCCTGCGTGTTCTGGGCGATCCTGCGCTGGCGTGGAATCGTCAATGGCCGCCTGAACGGATCGCCGACCGCGTGCGGCGTGCAGTTCGTGTTCGGTGTGTGCCTGATCAACGTCGTGACAATCGCCAGCGGGATCCAGTCGTTCTTCGACACGGGCGGCTGATTTCCGAATCTCCAAGGATGCCGTTCGCAGACTCCTGGATCAGGCTTCGTGGCGAGGGGCAGTTCCCTCACTCAGCGAAACAGGAGCAAATTGCGTGAAACTCGACCATATCCAGGCGCGGGATGCCACGTTCAAGCGTGGCCGCGCGCTGCAAACCCAGGCCGGACGGGTTTCCCTCAGGCGCGCCGCCGGCGCGCTATGGGGGCGGGTCCTTCCGGTTTTCACCCTTGCCATGGCGTCCGGTCTGGCTTTTGCCGGTCATGCCATGGCCCAGGCCACGTCGCCGACCGGCGGCTTGGGCGCCCAGCTCAACACGATGTCGAGCGAGGCCACCAACTCGGGCAGCCTCGCCTTCGCCATGGCCTGCTACATCGGCGCGACGCTGTGCTTCGGCTTCGGCGTGTGGGCGCTGTGGCAGAGCCGGCAGCCGCAGAACCGCGAGAGCGGGCATATCGCGCGCGGTATCGCGGGCCTGGTGCTGTGCGGTCTGTTCGCGACGGCGGGCGTGTGGATCAACAAGGCGTCGGTCTCGGCGTCCGGCGGCAATGCCACGATCAACACGACGCCGCAGATGGTCCAGTTCGGCACGGGCGGCTGAAGCCTGGCCGCGGCCTGTCGCCGCGAGCCGTATGGCGAGCGGTGGCAGGCCGTATCCTATCTGTCGTGGGGAGCGCTCAACATGAATGCGTCCGATCTGCCCAATTCGCTGCTGCACGGGTCGCGTGATGGTCTGGCCCGGCGCCTGGCGGTCGCGGCTTTCCTCGTGGCGATTGCGTATGCGGGGACAGCGGTGGCGACGGCCCCGCACATAGCCGGCATGGCGCGAGGGCTTCTGTTTCCGATGCGGCTGTTTTTGATCGCGGTCGCGCCAACGATCGCCGGGATGGCGTTCCTCTGGACCGATCGCGCGATCAGCGGCGTAGGGCGTCGGCGGCTGACGCGCATTCTGGTGCTGGTGCTGTGCGGTTACGCCGGTCTCGTCGCGATGAGCGGGGCGCCATGGTGAAGCTGCTGCCCCTCATTCTGTCCGTGAGCATGGCGTCTGCATCTGCGGACTCTTGCGCCGGAAGTGTGGTGGATCAACCCGGCTTGCAGTGCAGCTATTGCGGCGCTCCAGCGGGCCGGGCGCCATCGAGCCTCGGGGACGTGGCAGCCACTGCCTGTTCCCTGTGTGGATTGGCGCAGCATCTGGAACGTCCGCGGATCAACGAGGAGGCGCGCCTGATCTGGCTGCCGGAGATGAGCCAGGCGGCCCTGAACGTTCTCGTGCGCCGTATTCACAGTGGGCTGCGTGGGTTGGGCGAAAGGCTGGAGACAGACGTCCGGCCGTCTCTCGCCGTCGGGGAGCGCACTTTGCTCTATCACGGGCAGCAGGCCCTGCTGGTCCGTGGGAGGGAAGCCGAGGTTCGGTTGGGAACCTCCGACCCGGCGGAGCTGGCCGACGCCCTGCTGCGCCTCTCCGGCGCCGCGGTCGCGCGGCGTGACGCGCTGTTGGGCGGCGTTCGAATACTGCCGATGGGGCGATTGTTCGAGGGCAGCGAGGATATCTACCCGGCGATCGTTGATAGCTGGCGGCAGACCGCCGGGCATCCTCCAGGGGGAACGGTGTGATGTTCTCCGCAGTTGCAAATGGCTTGGCCAGCCTGTCACTGGCGCTGAAACAGCCCCTCCCCTCTTTCTGTGACCTGGAGACGTCGCACGGCGACGCTCTGGTGACGAAGGGTGGCGACTATCTGACCTGGGTGCAGGTCGGCGGCATGCAGCGGATGGCCGAACGGCAGGACTATAACGGAATGACCGAGGCCATGCGGCTGGACTTGTCCGGCGCGCTCGAGGATCGCGGCCATGCCATCGTTGGGTGGTACATTTCCGACCCCGATGCGGCCCAGGTGGAGATCGAGCGTGTTAATCTGACCTCGTGCCGGAACATCGCATCGGCCCTGGGCCTCGACCTGCGCGGCATCCTCGGTGAGCGGGCGGCATTGTGGCCGAAGGTGATGCGATGGGAGGCGGCGCATTTCATTCTATGGACGCGCACATCGGCGCTGACCAAGGAAGAGCGTCGCCAGCTCAAACTGGAGTATGCCGAGAACGCACGGCAAACCGGGGCGCTCGGCAATACGCAGCGGCTCTATCTCCGCAGCGAGGTGATGTCGGCCCGTCACGCCGCCTTCGTCTCGCGGGTCGTCTCGGCATTGCGGGCTCATGACGTGAGCGCCTCGGTGCTCGATCCTCACGAGGCGCTGCGCATGTCGCGGCAGGCGATGTATCGCGAGATGTCGGGTTCGGAATGGCGGCCCAGCCTGCCCGGGGATTCGGCGATGGCGCGCTGCCCGGAAGAGGATGTCAGGAACCCGAAGCCGGAGTACCTGCTCTGGCCTCCGATCCGCGATCAGCTGTTCTACGCGGATGCGGTGACGCATGGCGGACAGCGCGTAGACTTTGGCGAGAACGCGTATGGGCCCGTCGATATGGACATCGGGCCGGAGGATCCGCGTCCCTTCGTCGAGCTCGCCGCGACCTTGGGACAGGACCGGATTCCGTGGCGGGCGGCCTTTGTCCTCGAGGGCTGCGGTTCGTCAGCGATGCAGATGAAGGATATCGGCGCGAGTTTTCTGTCGATGTTCCCCGGCAATGCCGACTTGCGGCGCGCGCTCGAGTTCATTCGTGAGACGCGGCAGAAGGACAATCACATCAGCGTCAAGATGCGGGCAAGCTTCGCGACCTGGGCGCCGGTGGACCAGGCCGCGAAACTCCGCCGTCGCGTCTCCACGCTTGCACAGCGGATCGAGGGGTGGGGCAACGCCAAGACAACGACCGTGGTCGGAGACCCCCTGGAGGCGGCCATGAGCAGCGTGCCGGGGTTGGCGTTGGCTTCCACCGCGAACCCGGCGCTGGCGCCGCTGAGCGATGCGCTGAGCATGCTGCCGTGGAGCCACACGGCTTCTCCCTGGGAGAGCGGCAGTGTGCTGTTCCGCCGGCCGGACGGGGGAATCTGGCCCTATGATCCGTCCGGTGGCCGCAAGCGTCCGCTGGTCTGCGACATCTTCGTGGCCCCGCCGGGATCGGGCAAATCGGTACTGGCGAACACGATCAACATCGGACTCTGCCTGAGCCCGGCCGTGATGGGGACGAACGGCGTCAAGCTGCCCCTGATCGGCAAGGCCGACATTGGAAACTCTGCGGAGGGCTTTGTCCGCCTCATTCGTGAGGCCCTGGGGCCGCAGCGGCGCTACGAGGCGATTTTCACGGCCCTGCAGTTCGCGCCTGGGAACGAGTTCAACATCTTCGATCTGCAGGTCGGATGCGAATACCCGCTGCCGCTGGAAAAGGCGTTCATCGAGAACTTCCTGGCACTCGCGACCTTGCCGCCGGACCAGACCACGCCCTTTGAGGGCATGACGCAGCTGATCGCGCTCGTGATCGACGAGGTGTACCGGACCTGCACGGAGACAGGCGGCGGTGCAAAACATTATCACCGCGGCATCGAGCCCGAAGTCGACCAAGCCATCGAGCAATTTGGCATCACGCTGCACGAGCGGGACCCGTTCTGGCGTGATGTGGTCAACGCGCTCTGTGGCGTAGGCGAGTACCGCCTGGCCGAACGCGCGCAACGCCATGCGGTGCCGATCCTGGAGGATCTGATCGGCGCCGTCCGCTCCGACCAGGTGCGCGACATGTTCGATTCGCTGACGCTGGCGGAGACCAGCGAGAAGGCGACAAAGATCTTCGAGCGCTACATCACTGATCTGATCCGGCGGTTTCCGACGCTGAACGCGCCGACGCAGTTGGACTTCGGGCCGGCACGGATCATCGTGATCGACCTGCAATACGTGGCGCCCAAGGGGTCTGCGGCGGCCAATCGCCAGACGGAAATGATGTATCTGCTGGCACGCCATATCCTGGCGCGGAATTTCTATCTTCATCCGGAATACATCAAATTCGTTCCGGACCCCGTGCGGGCCTATCACCTCAAGCGGTTCACCGAGATCAAGGAAACCGTCAAGCGCATCGACTACGACGAATGGCATCGGACGCAAGGAAGCGCGCTCGTGCGCGCGCAGGCCGAGCTCGACGTACGCGAGGGGCGGAAGCACAACGTGCAGCTCGGCTTTGCCTCGCAGCGTCTGTCGGACATGGGCGACGGAATCATCGCCCAGTCGACCGGCCGCTTCATCCTCGGAGCTGACGATCAACGCGAGCGCGAGGAGATCATCGAGCGTTTCGGGTTGACGCCGGCGAGCGGCAAGATCGTGCGGCATCGCCTCACTGGGCCGCGCCGCGACGGCGCGCCATTTCTGGCGGTGCTGCGGGCCGAACAGGCGCATTATGAGCAGTTTCTGATCAACTCGCTCGGCCCTGTCGAACTCTGGGCGCTTTCCACGACGCCGAGCGATACCAGCCTGCGCAATCGCCTCTACGAGCGTGTCGGCTTCACTGAGGGGCTGCGGCGCCTGTCCAGGGTGTTTCCCAGCGGCTCGGCGATGGACGAGATCGAGCGGCGGACCAAGGCGGTGCTTCGCAAGGGCGACGCGATCGATCAGATCGAGGCGGGCGTGGTCGAGACGCTCGCGGCGGAGCTGATCGAGGGGCGCGGGTTGGGCCTGGTCCTCCGGCCGCACGAGGAGCCGGCGAATGACCGTCTGCCGGTCGCGGCGGAGTAGCCAATGGCGGGCGTGGTGACGACGGAAAGGGCGCTGCTCGTGGCTGCGCGGCAGAAGACAACCCGCCCGCCGCGCCCGCAACCGATCCGGGACGCGATCATGCACTTTCTGACGGAGCCGCGATCGGCGGGCGAGATCGCCGAGCATATCGATCGGCCCGTGCCGACGGCGACCGGACATCTCGGGGCCATGATTCGTCTTGGCCTGGTGCAGCGGCTGGCCTTCGGAACTTACGCGCACGCGGCCTATAGCGGGCCGAAGGTCAGGCTTCCAACGCGCCGGTCTCGTTCGTCGAGCGACCTTCGGGGCCGGCTGCGGGAGTTGCTGCACGAGCGTTGCAGTGTGCAAGGCCTGCGGCTCCGAACAGGCGAGGCCGAAGCGGCCATCCGGGTCGCGTTGTGATTTGTGGTTCTCCGGCCTCGTCGAGGGCGGTGACGACACGGGCTACACATTGGCTCGGTGGCAACACCAGAAATGAGTTTCGGTTGGCGCGAGTACCGGCGCCGTTCGCAAACTCCGCGCGTAGCCTCCGGGATCGATGGAGGCAGCCATGGCTCATTTGACGTTGCAGCTTGGAGGTTCGGTCGTCGTCCCGTTCGGGGCACCTTGGGGCGTGACCGAGGCGCGCCGAGAGCGGGTCAGTGTCCGGAGGTTGCGCTGGAAAGCCTTGTCAGAGGCGGCGGCGGTGGCGGAGAGCGCCGAGGCGGTTTTCTGCGCCGTTCGGATTGCGCATCCAAAGGCCCAGCATCCCCTCTTGATCCAGGCCGCGCCGGACCCCTGCCAGGGAGTTCTCGAATGAGATGGAGTTTCGTGGCGGTGGTCGGCACCGCGCTTCTCGCGGGGTGCGCGGCGCCGGTGCAGCCGGTGCCGACAACGGTGGCAGCACCCGGAATGCCCAATCCCGAGCGGGCGCTTCAGCAAAGCATGAACGACGTGAATGCGGAGATGGCAGAACTCGGCCAGCTGACGATGGCGTCGACGGCGCCGGCAGCACAACCCGTTCTGCCAGCGCCCTTGCGGCGCATCGTGTCGTTCTCCTACAGCGGCCCGCTCGACAAGGGCGTGGCAGAGCTCGCGCAGAGCGTCGGCTACACGTTCTACGTGACGGCTCCGCCGAACGCGAAGCCGGTCGATGTGTCGGTGACGATCTCCTCGGTGCCGGCCTATCAGGTTTTCCAGGCACTCGGCGAAGAGGCGGGGACGAAGGCGACCGTCGAGGTCGACCCGCTCCACCACCAGGTCGAGGTCATCCACCATGTTTAGGTTTCGCGGGCTCGTCCTCGCAGGGACGATCATGACGGCGGTGCTGGCGGCGGGACCGGCACGGGCGCAGAATTCTCTGACGTCGCCAGGTGTTCCGCCGGCGCCAACCCCGGCCCAGGTCGAGCGGAACGTGCCGGCGCTCGCCAACCCGACCAATTCGCCAATTACGGGTTCGTCCGAGCAGCCGCTCGTGGTGGGCACGCCGCCCCCGCCATCGCTTGAGGCGCTGCAGGACGCGCGCCCCGGTCAACAGTCGAAGAAGGGCCTGGCCCCCGGCCGGATGGACATGCTGCGGACGGCGGCACTGACCTACGGTGCCCAAGGCGGGCTGGCCGCGCGGAGCTTCGCGATCAACCAGATGCTGCGCCGATACCAGGCGCAGTTGGACAGCACGTTCGACTTTGGCGCGCTCGTGCTGCCGGTCAATGCCGGGCAGACGCTGATGCGTCCGCCGATCGTGAGTGCGGCACAGATGGCCTTCGCTCTGGGCGATAACGGTCAGGTCGCCCGTGAAACCTCCTGCATCTATGAGATCACGCGGGAGGCGCAACTGGCTTCGACGCCGCCGAACTGGCGGAGCTATCTGGTGCGGACCTGGGCCGATCCGGCCCGGCCGACCGATGCAGCCTTGCCCCGCACCAGGCAAGAGGTTGCTTACTGGAACAAATGGGTCGCCGAGGGGTGGGCGGACGGCGAGCGGCAGGCCGTAGAAATATTCCTGTCCGACCTCGGCCGATTGCAGCGGGATATGGTGGGGATGGCACGCTACCGCGTGCTGCTGCGCGCACACCTGGTCGAGTCGCCGAAGGTCGCCTTCAAGACGCAGCGGGCCGATGGCGGGCGTGACAGCCTGCATATCGGGGATCAGGTCATCCGCATCACCGATCAGCCGGGCTTGCAGGGCAATCCAAGACAATGGGCGCCCGGTGCGGGGTGCGCGCAATGACCCCGATGGCCAGCGTACCGGCTACGGCACGGTCTACGGATGGTAGCCCGTTGCTAGACCCGCACTTTGATCCCAAGCACCCCGAAAGCCCTTGGCGCGGACTGACCCCCGTGACGTGCCTCGCGTTCGCTGAACCTGGGCGCGGGCGTGCTGTCCAGTTGCATCGCCCCACGCCGGGGGCGGGCGATGTTTGATGCGGCCGAGCCTCGGATCGTGTGGCCCGACGCGGACAGGAAGGACCTGCGGTGGGTCGAGGAGCCGCGCAAACGGGCACCCGGCCTGGACTCTCTTCTGACATGGGCCTCCCGGGAGGGCGCGTCGCGGGTTGCCTTCCAAACCGGGCATCCGGTCTGGGTGAGGGTTCATGGCCAGAACCACCGGGTCACGCAGCGCGAGGTCGACGAGATCGAGCTTAGCCATATCGTGAACCATCTCTACGGTGCGGATGGAATGGCGCGTCTGCAGGGCGGTAATGATTTCGACACCGCCTACGCCATTCAGATCGACCGATCCACCCGGCTGCGATTCCGGCTGAACGGGACCTCCACCCGAACCGCGCGGCGCGACGGCGGCAATGTCGTGCTGCGCCCGATCGCCGACATGCCCCCATCATTGGAGGAGCAGCTCGTCGAGGACGAGATACTGGCCGGATATCGTCCGAGCCAGGGAATTGTGGTCGTCAGCGGCGCGACGGGTTCGGGCAAATCGACGCTCATCGCCGGGATGACGGTCGCCAAGTTGATGGACCCCATGGGCCACTTCAACATCATCGAGGGCGCCGCACCCATCGAATTTCTGTTGGAGCGCCTTCGCGGCCCGTGTTCGACGATGAATCAGACTGAGATTCCTCGCGATCTGGCGAGCTTCGCGGCGTTCGTGCGTGGCGCGATGCGCCGCGAGCCGACGGATATCATCGTCGGGGAATGCCGCGACAGCGAGACGATGGATGCCGCCATCCAGGCAGCAATTAGCGGGCACGTTCTGACCACGACCATCCATGCGAATGATGTCGCGTTGACGATGCAGCGCATCGCAAGTCTTTGTCCGCCGGCCGAGCGCGAGAACCTGATCTGCGCCATCGCGCAGTCGCTGCGGCTTGTTATCAACCAGCGCTTGGCGCGCTCCGTCGATGGCAAGCGCACCGCGCTGCGCGAGTATCTCGTCTTCGATAGCGCAATGCGCAGCAAGTTCCTCCGCACAGCCCCAAGCGAATGGCCGGCGCTGACGCGCGACGCCATCGAAGCGCAGGGCCAGTCCTATCGCGTGGCCATCGACAGCGCGCTGGCGCAGGGACGCATCAGCGAGGAGGTCGCCGCCTTCGAGAGAAGGCAGCTCGGATGAATGGCCATTGTTCCCTGGCCGATGCTTCATGGAATTGGGAGGCCGGATAGATGTGGCGCAACACTGGTCAACCGGTGCGCGTGCTGATGTTGGATGCGCGTGCGTGCCTGCCGATTTTGCTAGCGGCGGTCTATTGGAGCTGGACCACGCTCTATATCGCCGTTGCTGGATTTATCTTCTTCTCGCTGATTTCGTTCTTCGGCTTGACGCTGCCGGCCCTGATCCGGCTGGTACGGCGCTGGCTGGCGGGGCGGGTTCGGACGGCGGTTCCGGTTTGGAACCGCAGGCGGCTCGCATGAACGGGGTGAGCGTGGACTCCGTCAGCCGCACCATGCAGGTCCTGCTGGAGCGTGCCGCTCGGCCTGTCGTGTACCATGACCCTGCCAGCGGCGCGCGGCTGGAGCTCGACGCGCGGACGGCCGGCGCGCCGGAGGGATTCCTGCCGGCCTTCGTCGTCGCCGGCGAAGCGGTATGGCGCGAGGCAGCGGGGAAGGGCTTCGCCCTTGATATCGTCGGCGACAGCTCGGCGCTTCTCGGCTATCGGCTCCGCCGCATCGGGGCGGGAACCTTTGCCAGCGTGATGCTCGCCTCGATGGAGGCCATGCACCAGGTGATGCGGCCGGAAGCCATTGTGGTCAGCGACTTCAATCGGCTGTGGAGTTCGGCGGTGGCCGGCTTGCGCCATGAAGAGGCGAACCCCATCACAAATCAGGGCATGCGGCCATGAAGCGCGCGGTCCTGTCAGCAGTTGCCGGCCTTGCGAGCCTCTTCCTCACTGCCACTGCCCAGGCGAAGATCCCCGGCATCACACCTACGACGATTCGCGATTGCATCCTCGCCGCGGCGAAGGTGTACCGGGAGCCGCCGGCGGTGCTGCTGATCCTGTTGAATGTCGAAGGCGGCACGCTCGGCGCGGTGAGCGAGAACAGCAACGCGACCGTGGATATCGGTCCGATGCAGGTCAATCAGATCTGGATTCCGGCGGTCGCGGCGCACTGGCACGCGAGCCGGCAGGCGACCTTCCTCGCGCTGCGGGACAATTTCTGCGCGAATGTCGAGGCTGGCGCCTGGATTCTGCGTCAGGGTCTCGACGAGGCCAATGGCGATCTGTGGGGCGGTGTCGCCTTCTATCATTCGCATACGCCTGAATATCAGCGGCGGTATCTGCTGGCTGTCCTCAAGCAAGCGTTGCGGCTTGAACAGTCTGCCAGGCAGCCAGCGGCAGGTGCGCGGGAATCTTCTATCACTGCCGACACGACATCCAACGGATCAGGGGGATGAGCATGCAGCCTCGTCACGCGAATGCTCGTCCGTCCTGGCCGTCGAGCGACGACACGATGGCCTTCAATCTGATCGTGATTGCGATCGGTGTGGGCGTCGGAGGTTATCTCCTGTGGACGAACTTCCACGCGACGATCGCCGCCATGGCGATGCAGGTAATGCACGCCGAGATTGGGTTGTTGGGGCATTTCACGCATCGGTTTGCTTTGGCCGACCGCCAGATGGCCGCGTCCGACCCGGCAGGTGTCACGCTGCGGGATCTGTACGGCATTCTGCATGACGTCGGGCTCTATGTGCGGTGGCCGGCAGCGGGGTTCATAGGGCTCCTCGCAGTCCTCTGCTTTCTCGGCGCGGCGCCTTCCCGGTTCCGGCGGGACTTTGATCTCGAAGGGCTGCTGCGAGAGCAGGTCAAACACTTTCCAGCCGCGCGCGCGTTCCGGCGCCGCCGGCTGGCGTTGTCACGGCTGTCTGACGGGGCGCCGCGGCCCGCGGACTACGCGCTGACCGGCGAGGAGTGGATCGACCGTTTCGGCAGCAGTCGCGACGGCGGGTTCAACGAAGCGCGCGCGACCGCGGCGCTGACGCAGCAGTTGGGTCCGCGGTGGCAGGGAGCGAAGGCGGCGGCGCCCGTTGTTCGTCTTCTCTTTGTTGCCTTCGCCCTGCACATGGTCGAGCGTCGCGAGGACGCGATTGGGTTGCTCGGCGCCATGTCGACTGCGCTGAGCGGGTCGGATGGTAAGGCGAAGACAGGTCCGGAGGCGTATCTGACACTGCCGCCGGCGCTTGTCGCGGAAGCGGATGCGCTTCTTGAGGACGAGCGATGGTTTGCTGATGCCGCGGCGGCGGCCGGGCAGCATGCCTACACGACGCCCGCCCTGATGACGGTGCTCAGCACGGCCCGCCTTCGTGCCGGCGTTCTCGCCCCGGCGCAGTTTGCCTGGCTGAAGCTCGTTGATCGGTTGCTCTGGTATGCGCTGCATTCGCTTGGTTTCGAGAGCGAGGGGATCGGGCGGTATTTGCATCCGAACCCGCGCGCCGAGGCGGCCGGGGCACGCGATCACTGGGCGGCAGAGCGGGCGGCGGGTCGGCCGGTGACCTGGCCCTGCGTAGAGCGGGCATTAAGCGCGCTGAGGCAGGCTCACGCTGCCAGGAAAGTCAAAGCGCCGAACGCGTGATGCGATTCGCAGTCAATGCTGCGAGCGTCCGCGTGTGAACGGGAAAGGATTTCGACGCGATGGGCACAGTGATATTCGATGTTCCGGATGACCGGCCGGTTCAAATCCTTATTGGCGACGGTTCGCTGGGTTTTGCTGCCGATCGGGCACGGCTTCCGGGTGAACCGATGGCGCTGCCGCGGCGGCGGCGGGCGTGGCTGACGGCGCTGGGAGGGGCCGCCGTGCTGGCATTTGGCTTCGTGCTGGGCCAGCACACCCTCACATCCCATGCGGAGGCAGAGGCGAAAGCGGCAACGGCCGTGAACGCGGCACCGCCACCGGTCGAGCAGGCGTTTCCGGACCATGCTCTTCCCTCGCCGAACCGGGCGGCGTCGTCGCCGCCGCCGGTCGGTAAGGTCCCGGCGGCACTGACGCAGCAGCTCGCGAAGCCGCCAAAGGTGGTGCCGGCGCCTGGGCAGCCGCAAGCCGCCGCGAAACCCGCGAAAAATCCCTTCGGTCTCGGCGACTGATATGGCGGTTCAGCGCGAGATCTTCGGGCCGCAGGAGCGTTTCGAGCGCAGTGGGGCGCGCAGCCTGCGGGATATTCGGCCGCTCACCACGCGACTGTCCGAGGGTCTTCGCAGCTCCGCTTCCGGCATCGTCCTGGCGATCGTGGCGGGGGCCACCTGGTACGAGCCGGCGCTGGTCAATCTGACGGTACCCCTCTCCGTGCTCTACGCGCTCTGGGTGTTCACTCGATCGCCAAGGCTGCCGCTGCGCCTCCCCCGTTCGGCCGCATGCCGGGACCACGGCAATCCGGTTCCGGGAAGTCGTAAGCCCCGCCGTGCGAGCGGCACGTTCTTCATCGGCTGGAGCGTCACCGGGGACGAACTGTGGATCACGCCAGAGGATGCGCGGCAGCATATCACCCTTCCCGGCACCACGGGCGCCGGCAAGACGACGGCCATTCTCAGCCTGCTCATGAATGCGCTGGGGCAAGGGTCCGGGTTTGTGTTGGTGGACGGCAAGGGTGATCGGGAACTGTTCGGAAAGGTCCTCGCCGCGGCGCGGCGCCACGGGCGCGACGATGATGTCCGCTGCCTGAATTTCACGGTCGCGAGCGGCGTCAAGGACAGCCACAGCTTCAACCCGTTCTCCATCGGCAATGCCGATGCGATCCGCGAATTGCTGGCAAGCCAACTCGGGGAGCAGAACTCGAACGATCCGAACGGCGTCTTCCGCGAGCGTGCGGTCGCCCTGATCGGAACGATCGCCCCGGTTCTGGTCTGGCTGCGCGACGTCAAGGGGGTTCCGCTCAACATCGAGATCATCCGCTTCTCGATCGAGCTTCGCTGGATCTGGAAACTGGCGATGGAGCGGATCGCACTGCTGCGGAACGCGGAGACGGGTGTCATCGACGAGCTCGATCTTGATGGCGAGATCCCAGAAGATATCGTCTGGCCGCTCAAGTCCTATCTTGGCGAACTGCCGGGTTACGATCCGGCGCTACCCCTGGACAAACAAAAGGGCGACGAGCCGAGCAAGCAGCATGGGTTCGCGCAGTTCTATTTCACCGCGACGTTTACCCAGCTTGCCGTCAGCCTCGGCCATATCTTTCGTGTCGAGTGCGCCGATATCGACATGCGCGACATCGTCTTAAACCGGCGCATTCTCGTGGTGATTCTGCCTGCGCTGGAGAACTCCGACGCGACGCTGGCCGCGCTCGGCAAGCTCGTGGTTGCCGCGTTGCGCGGCATGATGGCGCAGCTGCTCGGCGTATCGCTCGAAGGCGAGTATTCGGATGCGGACAAGCCCGGCATGGGCCCCTCCCCCTTCCCGGTCGTCCTGGACGAGCTGGCCTATTATGCGACGAGCGGTCTGGATCGGATGCTCGCCCAGGGCCGCAGCCTCAACATCAGCTTTCTGTTGGGCTTTCAGGAGATCGCCGGCATCTGGGCGCGTCTCGGCGAGAAGACCGCTTCGCTGCTGGGCAACGCGAACCTGACCATCGCGATGCGCCAGCAGGAGTCCGGCCGCACGCGCGAGTGGATCGAGAAGACCGCCGGGCAGACTTATGTGACTCAGGTTGCATCCTATCAGGGCACGGATGACGGCTCCTATCGGGAGGCGCGTCATGCGGAAGTGCGCCCCGTGTCGCGGGTAGATTGGCAGGACCTCACCTCGTTGATCGAGGGGGAGGCCATCGTGCTTTTCGGTGGCCGCCGGATTTATGCGCGTGTGTTCCACGCGCAGATCGACGACAGCGGCCCGAAGCGGCTGGGCCGCACGATCATGTTGCGGGAACCCGACCCCGCGAAGCTGGGTCTCCGACTGACACGCGCCGATGCGCTCGCGAAGCTGATCGAGGATCGCGGCCTGCTTGTCGAAGATCGGACCATGGAGCCGTCCCCAGGCATCGATGCGCTGGTCCGCGGCATGATGCAGGCAGCCGCGGGCGGGGGTTCGTCGGCGGAATGCGCGGAACAGGCGCTGCGCGCGCTTGCTGCCGTCCCGGAGGACTTGCTGATGAGAGGGCGGCCCGTCCCGGCCGACGGATTGCCGGTCACGGCCGTCACACCGATGCTGCAGGCGGCGAGTGCAATGCCCATCGCGGGTATGTTCACCGGCGGCCGCCCGGACGATCCGGTCGATGCGGCTCTGATCCGCCGCCTGGCGGGAATCGAGGAGGTGGCAGGTCTGACGCCGGCGGAAGCGCGTGGCGCGGCCATGCGCATCGTCACGGAACGCGACCAGGGCCTGTCCCAGCTGAGGCGGGTGGAACCGCCGCCAATGTCCGAGGCCGAGTTCCTTGACCGGCTCCGTTCTGCTCTGGCGAGGCTGCGCAGGCCGGGTGGCGGCGCCATCGTGGATCGCGCCGCATGAGGCGGCGGAGCGTCAAGGCGAAACCGCCGGAACAGCGGCTGGCGGAGAACGAACGTTACCGTGGCAGGCAGGCCGCCGCCGGGATTGTCCGGATCACGGTGATGGTGCCGACGGACAAGATTCCGCATCTGAAGGCGTTGACCCTGCAATGGCGTCAGGAGGCGAAGCTGTTGCTGGAGATCGATCTGCCCTCGGCAGACCAGATCCTGCAGATCCATGCCGTCTGCCGCACCCTCGGTCTTGATCTGCCGGAGCACGCCTTCGCGACACGCGGAGATGCCCAGGACTGGCTGCTGGCACACCAGCCCAGGCTTGGACTGGCGCTTCATCGGCCAAAACGGCCGCACAAGCCATGAGGCGGGGCTGGGCATCCGGAGAGGAGGACGGACGATGGGAATGAGGCGCATCTTGGCTGCGACCGGGATTGCTGGTGGCCTGGTGTGGGGCGGCGCGGCCCTGGCGCAACAGCCGATCAATCTGATGGCGCCGGCACCGCTTGCCGCGGCGCCGCTGCCGCCGGAGCCTGCCGTCACGACCCTGCCGATGTTGCCGGCGGCGCGCACGCCAAGCTACGGCGCCGCGACGCCCTATCTGGAGACGGCGCAGGCCTCGCTCTCGCGCCACCGCTATACGGCCGCTGGGGAGGCGCTGGAGCGGGCTGAGACGCGCTTCCTGAATGACGGCGCAGGGACCGGCCAAGAGAGCGGTCAGGCCGCTGCTCAGGCCCTTCTGCAGGTGCGTCTGGCCCGGCAGGCTGTGGCCGAGCGCGATCGGGCCGGAGCGCTCGACGCGACCGGGCGGGCACTGGCGGCGATCCAAGCCGCCGATAACGAGAGGCAGAGCGCCGCGGTGGCAGCGGCCAAGGAACCAGCTCGGCCGCCACCCTCCCCGGCAACCACGGCCCAGCCTCCGATGCCGATGATCACGAAGGCGCTGCTTCCAGGGCACTGGCGATTGACCGGCTGGCAATACCACTGGGTGCCGCCCGAGACGCGGTTGCGTCCGGTGAACACGCGCGCCTTCGTGCCGGGGCATTACGTCTGGCGCGATGGGGCGTGGGCGTGGGATGCCGGCCATTATGGTGGCGACTGATGGCCGGGCGAACGGAAGGCAACGGGCTTGGCTCGGACAACGGGAGGAGCGCGGTCCCGCCCGTCACCGGGGACGACGGGGAGGTCGCAGAGCAGCTGACGGCGCTGCGGGCCGAGACCCACGAGATCCTGGAGTTGGTACGGAGCCTCGTGGCGCTGCTGCTGCCGAAAGGCTCTGACGATGGGCCGAAACTTGAGGACCTGATCGCGGCGCTGGTCGCGCAGCAGCGCGACATTCTGGTGGCGACCCGCCAAATCCAGGCCGATATGCGCGTGCTGCTCGAGCGCTCGGGTGGCGGCAGCTCGAAGCCGGCGGGCGTGCCCGGGCCTTCGAATGGACGTGCTACGGGATGATGAATTTTCGCAAGATCGCGGCGGCTTCGAAAGGCGCGCTGATCCTGCGGTACTTCACCGAAAATACGCCGGAGCCGATCCACGATGCACCGGTCGATGCGGCCGGACGGCAGCTCGAAGACGGCGACCGGATGACCTCCTACTATACCGGGAGGGACAGTCGCGCGACCTGGCGCCCGGATATGCCGGCGCTTGTCGCGCGGACGATCGGCATCGATCCACGCCTCATGCCGCGTGACCAGGAAATGTCCCGGCTCTTCGAGGGCAGGCGCGCGGACAATGGCGAGGCGTGGTCGCAGCACAAGCGGAAGCTCTCCGGTTTCGATATCGTCTTCAGCCCTGACAAGTCGGTAAGCCTTGCTGCGGAGTTCGCGCCGACACCCGCCGAGACCGCGCTCATCTGGAATGGCGTTGACCGCGCCGTCGATCGCGCCATGCGCTACCTCGCCCAGGAGGTCGGCTGGGCACGCAAGGGGGCGGGCGGCGAAGATGGCGCTGATCCGGGCGCGGTCGGCTGGATCAGCTTTAGGCACCACACGGCGCGGCCGACGCTGCAGGTGCAGGATGGGCCGAACGGCGAGACCTATCTTTTCGAGGCGCCCGTCGCCGGCGACCCGCATATCCATATCCACAATTTTCTGATGAACCTCGTCGTCACGGCGGAGGGGCGAGTCGGCTCCCTTGATACGCGCGCCTTGACCGACGCCAAGGTGAAGGAGTTCGGCGCCTATTTCCAGGCCGTGCTGGCCGATGAGCTGCGGCGGCTGGGCGTCAAGGTCGGATATGACGCCAACAAGCAGGCGGTGGTGATCGAGCGGATCCCCGAGCACGCCAAGACGGCGTTCAGCAAGCGCGATCGCCAGATCCTGCACAAGGCCAAGGCTTTTGCGGACAGTCAGGGCCTGGCGTGGGAAGACCTCTCGGCCGAGAAGAAGCTCGACATCATGGAAGAGGCCAGTGCCGAGGGCCGGCTTGGCAAGATGAAGGCGGACGAGAAGCGCATCTGGCGGGAGCAGGCGCAAGCACTGGGCTGGCAGCATAGCTCGGTCCTGAAGGACGTGGAGTATGAGGCGCTTTCGGACGGGACGCGCTTCGACCGGGCCTATCGCTTCGCGGCAGCGCGGCTGGTTGAGGAGTTCGAGACCGCGGCGGTGATCGACCATGACAAGCTTGGCATGTATGCAGCGCGCGGGTTGATTGGGGTCGGCATCGCCGGCGGGCCACGCGACATCAAGCACGTCGTGGAACTGATCGAGGAGCGCGGCATACAGATGAAGGGCGAGCATGTCGCCCTGATCGTCGGCATGACCGACAGCAAGGTGCGCGTCACCAACACGGTGCAGGTGAGGATCGAAGAGAAGCTGGCGAACCTCGCGCGGGCGAGTCCTCGCGACAAATCGGCTGCCTTGTCGACGAAGGCCATCAAGGCGGCGATCGCGCGCTGCGGCTACACCTTCACGCACGAGCAGCGCGCCGCCATCCACGTCCTCGCGGAGGGCGGGGCGCTGACGATGCTCACCGGCGTCGCCGGCGCCGGCAAGACGACGCTGCTGGAGCCTCTGGTGGCCGCGTGGAAGGCCGACCGGCGATTCGGCGTAAACGGCCGTGAGGTGATCGGCGCCGCGATGGCCTGGCGCCAGGCGGATGCGCTGCAGGACGCAGGGATCGAGCGGACGTTCGCGCTGTCCAATCTTCTCGCGCAGGTCGAGAGCGGAGAGGTTCGGCCGACACGGAACACGGTTCTTGTCCTGGATGAAGCGAGCCAGATCGGCCCGCGCTCCCTGCTCAAGCTCCTGGAGCTGCAGACCCGCAGCGGCATGACGATCAAAATGCTGGGCGACCGGGAGCAGGCGCAGGCGATCGAGGCGGGTGACAGCATCGAGATTCTCCGCCGCGTCTTGCCGCCGGAGGCCCTGCCGGAACTGCTCACCACGATGCGCCAGACGACGCGGCGTGGCCGGGAAGTCGCAGGCCTGTTCCGCGATGGCGAGGCAGGCCAGGCGCTCACCATGAAGCGCGCGGACGGCCACGCGATGATGGTGGGTGGCGATCGGGATCAGGTGGTAGCGCGAATCGCCGACCTCTACATCGCCCGCCGGGACATCCTGATGGCATCCGGCGCCAAGCGCGGGGTTACGGTCAGCGCGCCCACGAATGACGATGTTGCGGACATTAGCCGCGCAATCCGGGAGCGCCTCAAGGCGCGCGGCGAGATCGCGGAAGCCGAGACCCTTCACCAAGCCATCGATCAGCGCGGCCAGGTCTATGACCTGGCGCTTGCCGTGGGCGATCGCGTTCGGCTGTTTCGTCGAACCTGGGGCACGGTTGACGGGCGGGGTCAGCAGGTCGGCAACAACGGCGATGTGGTCGAGGTTCTCAGGCAAAGTGCCGAGACGCTCCGCATCCGGACGAAGAATGGCGACGTCGCCGAGATCGAGTGGAGGCGGTTGCGAGACCAGAAGACGAGCCGGTTTCTGCTGGGTTTCGGCCACGCGCTGACAATCGACGCCGCGCAGGGCATCACCTCGGATGAGCATATCAACGCCCTCCCCCGCGGCACCGCCGGCGTCACCGCCTTCACCACCTATGTTGCGGAGAGCCGCAGCCGGGGTGCGACCTGGACGGTGATATCGGAGGGCGCGCTCTTGGAGGCTGAGCGGCACCGCCAGGCGCTAGGGGATATCACCCCCATCACCAGGGAGCGGCTCTGGGAGCGCGCTGCCGAGGATATGTCCGAGAAACCCTACAAGGCCCTCGGCATCGATCTTCTTGGCCAGGCAGTACGGGACCGCGAGGCGGCGATCGATACCTTCATCGAATGCCATCAGGCGATGGAGTCAGCGGTTTTGGCGGACCCGGAGGCGGGTCCGAAGGCCTTTCGTCGTCTTCGTGCGGCCGCGGTCAACGAGACACTCGGACGCCACCTGACGGCGCTCGATAGCGCGATCGCGACCAACACGACGATGGCACGGGATGCGGCCAAAAGCGCCGAGGCTGCCGCGCATTTGGCTGAACTGCGCGCCCGAGCACGAGTAGCCGCCCAGCAGATTGAAGCGTCAGCGGCTGCTGCCGAGCGGCGACGGCCGTCAGCTGGGGCGTCAGTATGATCGCTGATATATCACTGCTTCTTGCTCGATATGTCGGCTCCGACCGATCGACCTCCGACCGGTGGAGCACAAAGCCTCGAGGCGGCTTTCGGGCGGCGGACCACGCGAAGCGGACGTTCGCCCCGACGACGTGACTTGACCGAATGCAGGCGTCCAGGAACGGCATCGGCGATGGCCAGAAGTTGGCCGTCAGAGGCCCGCAACTCGTGAATGTCCGCTATCGGGCATTCTATGACGAAAGCGGGCATTCTCGTTTACGGAAGATCGGCTTCGCCGTCGCTTCACCCGAGCCGCCACCTCCATCGTGATGCATCCGCTCGTCCTCACCTCTTCTCTCGACTCTCGACGTTCACGCGCTTGAGCTGCCCCGCGACGGGAACTCGACATCAGGCCGCCAATCTATGGTGGGCAGAGCGGGGCTACCCGTGCCAACCTCGACATCGGCGAATAGAACATATAGGGAACTTCATAAGGTCGGGCCCGGCCGCACCGCCGCGCCGTCTCGACCAGGCAATCGCTTCAATCGGAAGATCGATCGATCGGAATTACCTGCTAGGAGGGAAGGAATGACAATCTTCGCTGACAAGCTGGCGACCCTCGCCTCGACCGTGCGCATGGGCGCGGCCGGACCGGTCGAGGCGGTCGCCTCGGCACTGCGCGAGGGAGCGGCCCGGCCCGCAATCGCGGTGGGCTCTGGCGGGTCGGCGATCATGGCCGAGTACTTTGCACGATGCCGCTCCACGCTGGGACTGGGCCTGACTTTGGTCCAGACCCCCATGGAGTTCGTCCTCGCCCAAGACAACTGGGCGGACTTCGATGTGTGGTTGTTCAGCGCGGGCGCCGACAACCCCGACGTGGCCGGCGCCCTCACGACGGCGGTCGGGTCCGACGCCGCGAAGGTGCGGCTTCTCACTGTCAACGCGGAGGGACCGACGGCCATTGCCGCAGGGCGGCACCAACGTGCCCAGGCTTTGATCGCGCCGGTCGCCGAACGGAGGGACGGCTTCCTCTCGACCCACTCTCTGGTCGGCATGGTGACCTGCATGCTTGCGGCTTCAGACCTGCTGGCAAGGCAGTCTCCACTCGTAGAGGAGATCGACCGATACGCTCGGGAAGTCGAGCGCATCGTCGCCGCGACTGCCCCGGCTGTTCCGGGCTTCCAGCCAGGCGACACGGTCGTGGTCCTCCATGATCCGCAGTGTCGCACGCTCGCGACGCTGATCGAGACGTCACTCTGGGAGACCGGCATCGCGCCAATCCAGCGCGCCGACTTCCGCAACTTCGCTCACGGACGGCACGTCTGGGCCGCGCGTCATCCGGACAGCATGTTCGTCCTCGCCGTCACGACCGCCGTCTCGCGGGGCATATGGGAGCGGATCAAGAACGCTCTTCCGCAGGCAATCCGCACGGCGGAGCTAGACCTCGGCCAAGCCGGACGCTTTAGGACTGCCGTGTCGGTGGTTGAAGGCCTGATGACGATCCTTTTCCTAGGCCAGGCGACGGGCATCGACCCGGGCAAGCCGGGACGCGGTGACTTCGCCGAGGCCATCTATGGCGACGCCAGCCTCGCGGAACTTGCCAGAAAGCTCGAGCCGGCTGTCCGCCACAAGCTCGAGGCCGTCCAGCTCCATGATGATCCCTCCTGCCCGGTCACCGCCGCCGACGTGGCGCGCGACGATTGGCTCGGGGCCGTCTCCGGCGCCCGCATCGGAGCAATCGTGCTCGACTACGACGGGACGGTCGTCGCGACCGCGGCCCGGCTCGATCCCCCCGCTCCCGGCTTGGTCGAGGAGCTGACGCGGCTGGTGGATTCTGGCATCGCGATTGCGTTCGCGACGGGGCGGGGCGGCTCCGTCGGCGACGCGCTACGCGACGCGCTGCCAGAACGCCTACATCCCCTGGTCACCGTCGGCTACTATAATGGCGGCCACATCAGGCCGCTAAACGTCGACATCGACCGCGATCCGCCGGCTGCCAACCCCGACCTCGCCGCGCTCGCGGACTGGATCGAGGATCAGGCATTGCTCAGGCCGGGAGTGTCGCTCAAGCGCGGCAGGGCCCAGATCACTATCAACCATGCCGACGTGCTGGCACCCGCCGAGTTCTGCACAGCGCTCGCTTCGTTTCCCGCGATTTCGGCTGGCAGAATCAAGTCGCTGCGCTCTCACCACAGCTTCGACCTGCTTCCCGCGGAGACGAGCAAGACGTCCGTCACGAAGCGGCTGCGTAGCATGATATCCGAGGACGCGCAGGTGCTGGCCATAGGCGACAGCGGGGAACCCGGAGGGAACGACAACGAGCTCCTGGCCGCCCCTCCGAGCGTCAGCGTCGACGGGGTCTGCGGCCATCTCGGCGGCTCATGGTCCTTCTTCGGTCGGTCGCCATCAGGGCCAGCCGCCCTGCTGCGGATTCTGCGCGCACTGCGCGTCGAAAACGGGCATGGTCGCCTCGATCTCGATACTCTCGATGCTAGGCCCGCGTGATGAAGCCTGTGCAACCAACAGCATGCCGCCCAGGGCAGGTGGTAGGGACCGGCCTCGTCGCGCTCGACCGCATCCATGTCGGGACGCCCCAGCCGCTCTTCGAGGAGCTGGGCGGCTCCTGCGGCAACGTCCTCATCTCGCTCGCGATGCTCGGCCGACCGGTCGCGCCACTGCTGCGGCTCGGCACCGATCCGGTCGGCGCGAGGCTGGAGCAGGAACTGCGCCTAGCCGGCGCCGACACGTCCCTCGTTTCCCGGCGGCGGGACGTGCGCTCGCCCGTTATTGTCGAGTTGCTCGACCCCACCTCGAACGACCACAGCTTCTCCTTCACCTGCCCGCAGTCGTCAGAGACGTTCGGGACCTTTCAGCCGATCACATTCAGCGAGCTCGATCCGGCCAGATCGGTCGTGGCCGCGTGCACGATCTTCTACGCCGACCGCCTTTCCGAGACGATCTGCGAGGCGATGGAGGCGGCCGCCGCAGGCGGTGCGATCGTCTACTTCGAGCCGTCGAAGATCGGCGACCCCGCGCTATTCAGCCGCGCCCTTTCAACCGCCCATATCTTCAAGTATTCGGTCGACCGGCTGTCGCCCGAGGTCGCTATGTGGCTCCGCCCGGACGCCTTTAGCATCGTGACGGCGGGCAGCGCGGGCCTGGAGCTGCGTCACGGCGACAAAGTCCACGGATGCCCGGCCTCGGCCGCGGACGTTGTCAGGGATACGTGCGGCTCCGGGGACATGGTCACTCTCGGTCTGATTGACACGATCCTGCAGTCCAGGGCGTGCGGCCTCTCCTCGCTCTCAGTTGAGACGGTGCTCACCGGGATCGTGGCTGGTCAGAAACTGGCGGCCGCGAACTGTGCGTACGTCGGCGCCAGAGGGCTGTTCCGCGAAGAGGGTGCTGCCTATGCGCGCTCGATCCTCGCCGAGGCGGCGACGAGGGTCAGGCAGCACGCCTTCTGACGCCCTTGCCCTGCTGACGAAGCTCGGCTCGGAGCTCCATCAGCAGCTCACCCAGCATGTTGCGGCCCTCACCGTTAACCTCGCCCCAGAGGCGGTTGACCTCGTTGTCGACTGTCGCACTTTCGACGAGCCTCGCGTTCCCCGTCGAGAGAAGGAGTTCCTTCAGATCCTCATGCTGAGTGAACTTCGCGCGGAGCACCCCGCGCATCCGGTCGAACTTCGTCCGCGACCATCCTGGCATGATGTCCCAATAGTAGAGACCGTGTGCCGCCATCGCGACCAGCGCCGGTGACGGCGCGGACAGCACCCACTCCCTGACCTCTGGCTTGCGTGCCTTGCCCGCTTGGTAGGCGTGCTCACTCGTTGCGAACGTCTCGCCCTCGAACTCGATCGGACGGCGATAGAGGTTGCTGAAGGCACCATAGGGCTTCTCGCTGGCTCGGTAGAAACGGATCTCGGCGTCAGCCACGTGCTGCCTCTCTTGCTAATTCACACGATTTATGCTTGCTAATTAGCATGAAGCCGAGTCAGAGAGAAAGGGAAAATTTGGCTGGCCGTATCCGGCAGGCACGGGAGAAATCCACCCTTTCCAACATCGAGATAGCATCCCTCGCCAGGGTCGATCCGGGCCAGACGTCGCGCATCCTCGACGGCAAGTTCAGGACCGTGAGCGGCAACGTCGTGCAAATCTGCAACGTCCTCGGGGTTGATCCGGACGGCGCTGACGGCGATAATCCCCCCCCGTCCGCGCAGGCGAGCACGAGCGCCGCCTGGGCCAAGCTCGAGGCGTCGGTCCGGCGCGCGTGGGACGGGACCCCACAGGGCGCCGAGCGGTTGGCGCGCGTGATTGATGCCGTCGCCGAGGTCAGCGGCCGGTAGCGCCGATGAAACCGGAGCGGATTCTTTCCCCTGGTTGTGCCTGGGGCGCGAGCGACGATTCCGGGTACAATCCTCTCGCCGTCGTGTATTGCTGGGCTAGCAGGAGTCAGCTCGTCCAACGGCGACCAGGCGAGCTCGGGAGGGATTGCGTGAAAAAGGAGTTAGCCGAGGCGCTCCTGGCCAAGATCATGGACTGGTCCGACCGGGAGAAGGCTCAGGAGCGTGCGCGGCTCGAGACATTTGCGAGCTACAAGTACGACGAATATCTGCAATTCTCGCCGGGTCGTCGCTTCATTGAGAGCCTCGCCCTATGGCTCGGCCAGTTTCAGCCCGGCGACGAACGCCGCGCGGCGTACGACTTCGTCAGCAGGCGGCTCATCTTCTTCAGCGCGAGCGAAATCAACCATCTAGTAGAACTGACCTTCCCCACCATCATCCGGCCCAAGCTAATCGCAAAGGCGTGCAAGCGCAGCGGTGTCTCGACCGAGCGGATCAAGGCCGCAGTCGCCACGATCGAGTACCGCACGCTCCACCGCCGCACCCTCTACCTGGGGATGAGCGACGGCGCACATACCGACTGGTTCCGGCGCGCCAATCCGGCGATCTCGAATGAGCAGGTGTTTCACGCCTACGACGTCTCGGACGGAAAGACCGCGAACATGCTCGGAAAGCTAAGGAAGGATCTGACGAAGATGACCAGCGCGCCGCCCGAGGGTGACGCCGCCTTGTTCGAGAACGTGGTCCTGCTCGACGACTTCACTGCGAGCGGCACGAGCGCAATCCGGCTCAACGGAGAGACGAGAGAGTGGGAAGGCAAGATTCCCACCATCATCGATAATCTCTGCAATCCCGACCACCTTGGCGGCTGCGTGGTGAACGGCGTGAGCGTTACCATCATCGCCTATATCGCGAGCGACCAGGCGGTCGACCATATCCAGGCGCTCCTGCCGAAGCTGCCCTTCGCGAAGGGCACAATCGAGTTCCAGGTGGTGTGCAAGCTCGGACCAAACGTGCCGCTCGACGAGACACGCGATGCAGCATTTTTCGCGATCATGGCCGAAGATCGGTACTTCGACCAGGAGGCGGACGACGAGCACGGCGCGGTAGGGGGCACGACGAAGCGCTATGGCTACGCCAACGGGCGCCTGCCGGTGGTGCTCGCCCACAACACCCCGAACAACTCGGTCTATCTGCTTTGGGCCGAGGACGTGCACGCCGTGCGCGGACTGTTCCCGCGTGTCAGCCGCCATCGAAAACTCCAGCAGCCGTGAGGAACCCGTTCCGCATACGCGCGTCGCAACGCGCAACCACCGACGAGGAGTTCGTGCGACTGTTCGGCGCGGGGGCGTTCGACCTGATACAGAACGTCGGCGACCCGTGGGGCAGTCTTGTGTTCCTGCGGAGCGCGCCCGGTGGAGGCAAGACGACCTTGCTGCGCCTCCTTACACCGCGCCCCCTGCGCCTGGCGGACTCGCTCGCCAGCGGAAGCACGAACGTGAAGGCCACACAGGAGGCGCTACGTGAGGTGGGTGCGATCAGCACTCATGGGCCGGAACTGCTCGGCACAATGGTCGAATTCACAAGCGAGTACCGTGAACTGGCGAGCTTTGACCGCGGCAACTCGTTGTTCCGCGAACTGGTTAATTCCCGCATCGTCATCGCGACGCTGCGCGCAGTCCTCGAACGTATCGAGCGCCCGTTCCCCCGCGACCTCGGACAGATTCGGTTCGAGTGGGAGCCGGAGTCTGGAAGCACGATACCGGCGAGCGCCACCGGCCAGGAGCTGTTCAACTGGGCGTCGCAAATTGAAACTGACTTTTATGGACGCATGGATGTGCTTGGTGATCCGGAGCCCGTGAGGGGCGGTCACGCGCGGCTCGACGGGCTCAAGTGGTTTGCCCACGCGCTCATCACGGGTCCTCAGGGAGAAGTGGCGGCGAAGCGGATCCTCCTCTTCGACGAGCTGCAGACGCTATCAGCCGGCCAACGCCAATCGCTGATTGACTTTATCTCCGGCGCGCGCGAGCAGTGCGGAGTTTGGATCGCCGAGCGCCTCGAAGCGTTGACTCACAAGGATCTGCTCTCACAGGGCGCGCTCGAAGACCGCGACTACAGCGGCATCATCCAGCTAGAGCGCCAGTGGAGCGACCGAAAGTCGGTTGCCTACGTGAAGTTCGTAGAGTCGATCGCCAAGCTGCGCGCCGCGAAAGCCGACAACTTCGGCGAGCGGGACCTGTTTTCACTTCTGTCCAACGGGGACGACCTCGCCGCCTGGGCGCCCGCGTTTGAGAAGGCGTGCGACGATATCGAAAAGCGCATCCTCGCCGACAGGGGCAAGAGCCCACGTTATGATGTCTGGCTCGATACGGCTCGAAAGAGACAAGGCAACGCAGTGGAGCGCGCGATCCGTTGGCGTATGACCGAGATCCTCATAGCTCGCGACCGGAAGAATGACCAACAGGCGTTCGACTTTCTGGCGCTCTCGGACGAGGAGTTCGACAAGCGTCAAAGCAACGGGCTCGCCCGCGCTGCTGAGCACTTCGTGCGCACCGAGATCAAATCGCCGATTTACTTCGGGCGCGAGATGCTCAGCGACGTGTCCTCCTATAACGTAGACCAGTACCTAGAGGTCGCCGGCGAGGTCTTCGAGGAGATCACCGCTAAGATACAGTACCTGCGGGACAACCCAGTGCCACTCACCGCCGACCGGCAGGACAGCATCATTCGTGAGGTCGCGAAGAGCCGGTGGGAGGGCCTCGTCCGGCGGTTGCCCCGCGGCCGCGAGGCACGCACGCTACTGGAAGGCATCGGCGCTTTCTGTCAGGCACAAACCTTTCGCGAGAGCGCACCCTACGTCCCAGGTGTCACCGGCATCGCGATCACGATGCAGGACCGCGAGACCCTCATCGACTCGCCAGACGACAAGATCCGCCCTCTGCTTGGGCTACGTGACGTACTCACCTCGCTCGTCGCGCACAACCTGCTGGTGCCGAGACTCGACCACCGAAACAAGGACAAGGCCTACGTCGTGTTCTACCTGAACCGGCTCCTATGTGTGCACTTCGGCCTGCCACTCGGATACGGCGGCTGGCGCGAGAAGAAACTCAAGGATCTCATTGCCTGGCAGGAGCACGGCGCCACGGAGGAGGAGCCGACCTTTGTCTGAGAACGAGGCGGTGATGCGGTGGGATCCTTATTCGCTCACCTACGATAGCGAGTTCGACGACTTCTGGAGAGGACACCTCGCGCGGCGCGAGCGGCGCCTGCTCCTGGTCCTCGGCAAGGGCTTCGATGTCCGCGCCCTGGAGACCGCCCGCCGGCTGCGCGACCTCCGCGCCAACGCCGAGGTGTGGCTGCTTGCCTTTCACAACGGCCAAGATGACAGCGAGCTCCGCCGGAAGCGGACCGACCAGAACGCCGAGGGCCTCGCCAAGCTGTTCGACGTTTCCCGCATTAAGGAGGTCGACATCGACATCGGGAGCGCGTTCGGTTCGCCCGTCGCGTCGGTCAACACTTACACTCAGCTGCGCACGGCCGGCGATCCGACGCAGTTCGACGACGTCGTCATAGACATCAGCGCGATGCCCCGCATGGTCGCCATGACGACCGTCGCTGTGTTGCTTAAGCGTCTGGACGACGCCGACAGGACGGGCAAACGCGTCAATCTCCACGTCGCGGTAGCGGAGAGTGTATCCGCCGATCTGAAATCCGGACAGGGTTCGCTCAGAGACCAAGTCTCCTTCGTCCGCGGCTTCTCCGGCGAGCTGACGGCCCAGACGACCGAGGACCTGCCACGTGTCTGGTTCCCCGTGCTCGGCGAGAGCCAAAGCGACCGTCTCGACAAGATTCACCAGCATCTGACGCCCGACGAGATTTGCCCCGTAGTGCCCTTCCCATCCCGCGAGCCCCGCCGCGGGGACGAGATCATCTATGCCCACCGCGATATCCTGTTCGACACCTTTCAGGTCGAGCCGAGGAACATCCTTCTCGCCTGTGAATACAATCCATTCGAGGCCTACAAACAGATATTCGAGGCGATGGACCGCTACCGCCGCGCGCTTAGCGAGCTCGGCGGCTGCAAGGCGTTCGTGTCCCCGCTCTCCTCCAAGTTGCTCTCAATCGCGGTGCTGCTCGCCTGCTATGATCATCTGTTCGGCGACGTGCCGGGCAAGCGGCTCAAGGTTGGAATCCCGTACGTCGAGACCGCCGTCTACGCCGACCCGGTTCAGGAACCGGATACGCCCTTCGAATTGTATTCGATGTGGATCCGTGGCGAGTGGGAACTGGTAGACGCATCGGCAGCGGGGGCTCTGACTGAGGGCGTCGGCGACGACGGCCCAATCCCGGCCGCCTGAGGACCGGCAGGCGTGGAGCAGCGTATCCCTCCGGCCAGCGCCGCGGGCGGAGAACGAGCGGTTTAGGCGGCTGCGGCGAGTTCGCGGGCCTTGGCCCAGTTCCAGGGGAGGAGCTCCGATAGCCGCGAGGCTGGGTGGTCGGCGATCCGGCCCAGCACATCAGCAAGCCAGGCACGCGGATCGACACCGTTCAGCTTCGCCGTCTATGCCGCCCGCCGAACTATGCCGAACGGTTTCGGAATGGTGCATGGTTGTCGAGGTGCTGTCGGCCGTCGCGTGACCGTTGGCTCCGCACCATTCGGCATAGTTCAGTCGCTCAGAGCGCCTCCAGGAAGGCGAGTAATCGGTCGTTGGGGCGGAATCGGGTTCGGTTACCGTCCTGGTATGGCTTGAGCTTGGCCAATGCTGCCTCCTTGAGTTTGAGATGCGCGTGCAGGTAGGTCTGTGTCGTCTCGATTGATTCATGACCGAGCCACAGCGCGATCACGGAGCAGTCGACGCCCGCCTGCAGCAACTCCATCGCAGCGCTGTGTCTCAGCACGTGCGGCGACACCCGCTTCGACTTCAACGACGGACAGCTCTCGCCGGCGACCTGCACATGCTTCGCCAGTAGCGACTGGACGCTGTCGGCGCTGAGTCGCCCACCGTGCACGTTGGGGAACAAAGCAGTTGCTCCCTTCCGTACCGGTTCCTTGAGCCATGCCTGGAGCGCACGCCGAGCGAGCGTGGTCAGCGGCGTGGTCCGTTCCTTCCGCCCCTTGCCGACACACTGCACATGTGCACCGGCGCCAAGGTGGACGGCGTCCCTGTCGAGGCTGATCAGTTCGGAGAGGCGCAAGCCCGTCTGGACCGCGACCAGCAGCAATGTGCGATCGCGGCGGCCCAGCCAGGTCGTCTGATCGGGTGTGGCGAGGATTGCCTCGATCTCAGGGCGCATCAGGAAGTGCACCTGTCGCTTGTCGTGGCGCTTGCTCGGTATGGCGAGCACGCGCTGGATCAGCGCGCTGTGCGCTGGCTCCTCGAACGACACGAAGCGGAAGAAGGAGCGGATGGCCGTCAGGCGCAGGTTGCGAGTCTTGGCGCTGGCACCGCGCTTCGTCTCAAGAGTAAGCGCTCAATTACTGGCACATAGTAAGCATCGACGAGATGGGACAGTGGTGGTGTCCACCATCAACGAGGTGGACACCATTGATGAGCGATGCCTCGAACCCTTTGAGACTTGGAGTCATTGGCGTGTTGCGGAACGGCCGGCGCCGTTATGATCCGGCCAGCAAACGACGCCTGGTCGAGACGTGCCTACAGCCTGACGTGTCGCTGGCCGGTCTGGCACTGCAGCATGGCGTGAACGCGAACCTGCTGCGCAAATGGGTCGCTGAGCACCAGCGACAGAAAAGGACTGGTGTGGCGGAAGGCGCGATCGAGCGTGCGCGGGACATATTCGTACCGGTTGTCGAGCTGTGCGGTGTCGCTGGTCCGCCGGCGCCACCAGCTCCGTCTCCGATACGCCAGCCCGTGCGCCCTCCAAAGGCGCGTCCCACGGATCCACCAGGGCCAAGGTTGACGGTGGAGATGCCCAACGGCGTGACGCTGCGGCTTGAGTGCAGCGGGCAGGACGCGGAGTTGGTCTCGGCGATGATCCTCACTCTGGGACGCTGTGATGTTCCGGCTGGCCGCTGATGTACAGGTTTACCTGCATCGCGAGGCGATCGACTTCCGAATTTATGCGGAGCGGAGGATTATGCGGAGTCCGCGGGCCCGGGTTCGATTTTTGTGAGGGAATCGGCCTAGTCGAACCGCGTCGGCGGTCTGCATAATTACAGTTCTCCCCGAAGCCCATGGGGGCTTCGATGGGAGGACGATGATGACAGGCGAATGTTTCGCGGGTTCGGGGCGTTTGATGAACGCCGGCCCACTCCAACCGTTGGTCGACGGTTTCGTCGCGGAACTACGGGGTCTGCGGCATACCCCACTGACGGTTGCCGCTTACGGGGACTCGGCGCGCCACTTCGCGGAGTGGCTCCACCACAAAAACATCAAACTCGACCGGATCGACGAGGATGTCATTCGCCGCTTTGCGGGGCATCGGTGTCGGTGTCCGGGATCGAGACGCGACGACCGCGTGTCGGCCAAGTATATCCGTCGCGTCCGACGGTTCATGCGGTTTTTGGCGGATCGTCAGGTACTCGCTGTACCGTCCTCTCCGGCACTGACGAGGGTCGACGCGCGGATTACCGTCTATCAGGACTGGCTGCGGCATCACCGCGGAATCTCCGAACGCACGGTTGATCGCCACGGTCGGATGATTACGCGATTGCTTCCGGCGCTCGGCGCCGATCCTGAGTTGTACGATGCCGCGCTGATCCGCCGGGTGGTCATCGACGAGGCGAAGAGAAGCTCGCGGCCGCACGTCAAGACGATGACGACGGCGCTCAGGGGATATCTCCGGTTTCTGGCGGCGACCGGCTTGTGCCGGTCCAATCTCGATCATGCAGTGCCAACAATTCCGCAGTGGCGCCTCTCGGCGCTGCCCCGCTACTTGTCGGGCGACGCAGTCGAGCGAGTCATCGCCTCGTGCGACCCCACGAAGCCGCACGGCATGCGTGATAGAGCTATTCTGCTTCTCCTGGCACGGTTGGGCCTGCGTGCCGGCGATGTCCTCATGATGCGGCTGAGCGATATCGCCTGGAACGAGGGCACGATCCGGGTTTGCGGCAAGGGCCGTCGTGAGATTCGATTGCCGCTGCCGCAAGATGCGGGCGATGCGCTGCTCGATTATCTCAGTCGAGGCCGCCCATCAGCCGACGAGGACCGGGTCTTTCTTCGATCCTCTGCGCCATATCGGCCGTTCAAGGGATCGAGCGTGATCTCGTCGATCGTGCAGCACGCGCTCAAACGTGCAGGCATCGTCGACGCGCCGTCGCGTGGAGCCAATCTTCTCCGCCATTCGGCAGCGACCAGCATGCTGCGCGCCGGCGCCACGCTCGACGCCGTGGGAACGGTTCTCCGGCATCGGTCAATCGACACCACGGCACACTATGCCAAGGTCGATGTGACGATGTTGCAGGTCATCGCCCAGCCTTGGCCGGGAGAAGCGCCATGCTGAGCGAGGCCCTTACGCGATACGTTGACCTCCATCTCTCCCTTGGGTTCAAGTTTCGTGTTCAGCGCCTGCTGCTGGCGAACTTCGTGCGCTTTGCCGAACAGCATGGCGACGAGTTCATCCGCTCTGCGCGCGTGCTCGAATGGGCGGTCCAAGCACCGTCGCCCCCTCAACGCCGGAACCGCCTGCTCGCGGTACGCCGCTTCGCCCTGGCGTTACGGGCCGAGGATCCGCGTCATGAAGTGCCGGCGGCTGATGCGATCGGCCGCGGGCTGTTCGAACGCAGAACCCCGTACATCTACTCACCGGGTGAGGTCGCGGCCCTGATGAAGGCTGCTGCCGGCCTGATCCCCTCGGGATCGATCCGGCCGTTGATGTACTCGACCCTCTTCGGCCTGATCGCCGCCACGGGCATGCGGATCTCTGAAGCGCCGGCTCTGCGGCTCGAAGACCTGACCGAGGATGGCCTCATCGTGCGAGAGACCAAGTTCCACAAGGGCCGGCTGCTTCCATTACACGATACGACGCGGCGTGCGCTCGAATCATATCTGTCGGTGCGCCGCCGGCTCGGAACGTTGGATGGCGCGCTGTTCATCTCTAACACGGCGGCAGTGCCGGCCTATCCAACCGTTGTGGCCACCTTCCTTCGGCTGGCGCGATCGATCGGGTTACGAGGTGCGCGAGGCGAACGGGGACCCAGGATCCACGACCTCCGGCACAGCTTCGCCGTGCGGTCGCTGGAATCCTGTCCGGCCGATCGAGACGCGGTCGCGCGCCACATCGTCGCGCTCAGCACCTACCTTGGCCACGGTCACGTCACCGACACGTACTGGTATCTCGAAGCCACACCGGTCCTGATGCGGCTGATCGCGGAGGCCAGCGAGGCGCTCCATCAGGGAGTACCGACATGACCGGGCTGGCGCCATACATTAGCGAATTTCTGCGCGAGCACCTGCCGAAGGAGCGGGGAGCAAGTCTGCACACCTGTGAAGCCTACGCCCACAGCTTCCGCCTCCTTCTCGGCTTCGCGGCGGGCCGGCTCAGCGTCCAACCATCTCGGCTCGAGATCGAGAAGCTCGACGCACCGCTGATTCTCGCCTTCCTCGAACACATCGAGGCCGACCGCAGGAACTCGGCCCGCACGCGCAATGCCCGGCTCGCCGCCATCAACGCCTTCTTCCGATTCCTGGAGTACCGCCTGCCTTCGTGTCTCGACCAGGCGAGCCGTATCCATGCGATCCCAATGAAGAAGATCGATGAGGCGCTGGTCGACTATCTGACCCGGGACGAACTCCAGGCCCTTCTCGATGCACCAAACGATCGAACCCTCGTGGGTATCCGCGATCGAGCCATGCTTCACCTCGCCTTTGCAGCAGGGCTGCGCGTGTCCGAACTCGTCGGACTCCGCTTGGATCAACTCGATCAGCCGACGCTCGCGACCATCCACGTGCTGGGCAAGGGACGACGCGAGCGGGTGCTGCCATTATGGAAGGAAACAGCCAGTGCCTTGAAAGCCTGGCTTGCGCTGCGACCAGCGACGAGAGATCCCACGCTGTTCCTCAACGCCGTCGGCCGCGCCATGACGCGATCCGGCTTCGAGTACATCCTCGCCAAGCACACTGCGAAGGCTGCGCAATCGCAGCCCACCATAAGCAGCAAGCGGGTGACCCCACACGTTCTTCGTCACACCTGCGCCATGCACACGCTTCAGGCCACGCGGGACATCCGAAAGGTCTCCCTCTGGCTTGGGCACGCCAGCCTGCAAAGTACTGAGATCTATCTGCGGGCGGACCCGACGGAAAAGCTCGAAGCGCTTGTCGCCACCTCGGCTCCAATGTTCAAGCCCGGCCGATTCCGGGCCCCGGATAAGCTGCTGGCGATGCTGAACGACGTCAGCCGCAGCAGCGATTATGCGGAGTAGTCCCTTTCGGAATGCCGTGGCAGCACGCTCGTGCTGCCGCGGACTCCGCATAATCCTCCGCTCCGCATAATTGCGCATGTCAGTCACGCCGGCCGCCAACCAGATCCGCACACCCGATGGCGGCGTAATCATCCGCGCAGCGCCGCCAGCACACGCCGCAGGCTCGCCAGTCCGACACCCTCATCGATCTTGATCCGGCAGCCGTCGCTCAGTTCGATCTCGATCCGGCGTGGCGTGCTCGGCTCGATCTGCTCAGACGGCCGCGGCAAATTCAGTGCGCTCGCCATCTCGACCGGCAGGAACAGCGGGGCATGGCGTTCCCTCAGCACGCCCTCGCGCACCTGGCGCCGCCACGTGAAGAGCAGGCCAGGATACACGTCATGACGGGCAGCGACGTCGCCGATCCGAGCGCCTGGCTCGTCTGTCTCCGCAACGATCCGCAGCTTCTCTTCGACCGTCCAGCGGCGACGACGCTGACGACCGACAATGACCTCGACGATCCCGTCCGACATGGCTCCAATCACACCTTAACGCTGGCTTTAAGGTGTCCTGCTCCGTTTGCCGGTCGACGAACAGGCGGCTCTGGGCGGACGCATACGGCCCATCGATCTCAGCAGCAGGTGGATACAGCGTTGAGAACGAGCGCGGAGCGGCAGCTCGAACGCAAGCGTTATGCCGCCGCCCTGGCCGAACGCCAATTTAACCGTGTCGACCCTGACAATCGTCTCGTTGCCGCCGAACTGGAGCGACGCTGGGAAGCCGCCTTAAGCGAGGTCCGGGTGGCTGAGGAGGCGCTTGCTCACCAATCCGTGCCGCAGTCCATGGCTAAAATCGGGATGGGCACAGCTCTGCACGGCAAGGTTATCGACCTCGCTGGCCGCCTGCCACACATCTGGACAGACCCAGCCGTCATGGATGCTCAACGTAAGGCACTGCTGCGCTGCCTCGTCGAGAAAGTCGTGCTTGATCGCGGCGAGCATGATGTCGCGCGGGTCAGGATCGTCTGGCGCGGCGGCGAGGTGACTGATCTCGAAGTCAAAATGAAAGTCAACTCTGTCGGCAAACTCACGCGAGGGGCAGAAATGCTTGATCGGGTACTCGATCTCGCCCGTGACGGCATTCCTGACGGTGAAATCGCTGCCGTCCTCACCAGGGAAGGCCATCGCTCCCCTAACTGCGAAGACAGGGTGCTGCCAATCACAGTAGGGCGGATCCGTCGTGACGCCGGCGTGCCAGTAATCGACCGACGCACCAGGTGGTCCCACGACACGAGCTTGCTCAGCCCTCCACAGCTCGCTGTCCGGCTCAATATCCCAGTGAATTGGATCTACGTGCAGATCAGACAGAAGCGCCTCCTGATCGACCAACAGCCAACCGGGGCTTATCTCTTCCGGGACACACAAGCCGTCGTCGATGGGATCCGCAATCTGCGCAACCACACCATCAGTAGCCTCGATCTCAGAATCTGTCAGCCTTACAAGAAGGGGCATCAACATGCGTAATCGAGCATATAACCCAGCTGCGCCGCTGTGATCGAAACTGCTCCATCCGCCGGAGAGGGCCAAATAAATCGGCCACGTTCCAATCGCTTGGCATAGAGCGACATGCCGAGGCCATCATGCCAAAGGATTTTCAACAGATCGCCTCTGCGCCCGCGGAACACGTAGAAATCGCCGCCATGCGGATCACGCCCGAGCGACTGCTGCACCTGCAGCGCCAGGCTGTTCATGCCGCGGCGCATATCTGTTGTCCCGGTCGATAGCCAGACCCGAATACCAGACGGCGGAGCAATCATCCTCGCAGCACCGACATCACTCGGCGCAGCGCTGTCAGGCTGACATTGTTGTCGACCTGAACGTGACTCCCATCCGGAAGCGTGATCTCGATCCTGCCATCGGACGGCCGCGGGTCCGCAATGGCTGGCTCAGCCGCTACCCGCACGGGCAGGAAAGACGGCGCTGGTCGTACTGCCAACGTGCCGTGTCTAACTTTGCTCCGCCAATTCCACAGCAGCCCGCGGCTGATCTCATACCGCCTGGCAATCTCCGCAAAGCAGGCACCCGGCTTTTCGGTCTCAGCGACAATCCGGAGCTTGTCCTCAAGTCGCCAACGACGGCGACGTTCGACACCGGTTATGATCTCCATGCCCGACAGACCCCGCTCTTTGCGACGCTTCTAAGAACGCCTTTAGAGTCAGAGGCTGTCGATCAGCTCAAGACGGTGCTCGGCGGATGTATACGGAGCAGCGCCATTAGCACCCAGAAATCGGTGTGCAAGTCATGGCAAGGCCCGCCAGCGAGCGTCCGTTCCTGGGAATGGGCGCGCCGCCACACTACGACCAACATGGGCGCACTGCCGTCACTCGTTGGACCCACGGGGATTGACCGTCTCTCCATCCACCATTGCCGCTGGCCCCGCAGCATAGGCTATCTCGGGAATAGCGGCTTTCTGGCGAGGTCGATTCTGCCTTGAACGGCCATCCCTCGTCGGTGACACAATTCTGGCATATCCACCGATCCACCATGCCCCGAATGGTCTTGCTTGGTCTTCGACTCCGATCTGCGGGGGATCGCTTTTCCGCCTCACCGCAGCCAAATCCGCGACAATTACCTTCAACTCGTTCCCCGAGATAGTGGCGACGACCGCCGGCAGCGAAAGCCCGAGCGCCTTGCGCTCTTCCTGCTCGAGCTATGCTGCGTCCTGCCGACTGACCGACATCGCGGAGCTGGCATTGCCATTCGCCGACTGTCCGGGCGGGAAAGACTTTCCGGCGCGCGTCGCGTGTTCTTGTCTTATTCTCAGCTCCAGTGCCCATCGCGGCGGACCCTGCGGGCGAAGTTCGCGCAGTGCACCACGATTTTGAGGACTACAGAAGAGTAATCCTGTCTGGGTCCGAGCACCTCACGCGCCCGTCATCACCCGGAAGCCCGGCCAAAAAGCACCAAGGGTGCATTGGTCCATGTGGACTGATCACCTCTGGCGTCCCTCCGGCACCGCGCTGGCGCCAGCCCGTCGAGGGCATGGCGGCAGCCTGACGAAGCTGATGCGAGACAGCGCCGAGGGTGTCGCCGTTCGCAGGTTGGGGCCTCAGCCTGCGCGCATGACCCGACGCAAGCGAGACACCAGGGCAATCCTGCGAACTATCGAGCAGAGCGAAGAGCGTTCGCCTTTGTTCTGGTGGATGGTGGAGCATCACGACGACATGGTCCAGGCCTCAATGGGCACCCGGATCAGGTGGGCGGCGTTCTGCGCTGAAGCGGCGCGGAAGGGGTTGACCGACACACGAGGCCTCCCCCCGACCGAACGGAACGCGCGTGAGACCTGGCTGCAGGCGCGTAAGGCAGTAGCGGCTGGAAGGGCCAAGCTGGAAGCGGCGCCACCAAAGCCGATCTACCCGTCGCGCACGCCGAAGGGGTGGGTGCCTCCTGGGATTGCGGCGGCGATCACCGCCGGTAATCCGGCTGTTGAGGGGGTCCGCCCCGTCGGCACGGGGGCTGATGCGAGCCCGGGAACCGCTCTGGTGACGCGCCCGCCCCCGCCACCTCCGGTCCCGGCGGCACGGGCAGAAGGCGAGGTGCCGTTCAGTCGGCTCGCCGATCCCGACGATCCGCCAGAGGTGCATGCGGCATACGCCCAGCTCGAGAAGCAATTCGACAAGGCTGACTGGTACCTCATGGGCGGTTCCAGCAAGAAGAGGAGAAGAGAGTGATGCCTGACGGACAGATGAGGCCGGTGGACCGGCCACCGACGTTGTGGATCGCCCTGGGGCGGCAGCGGGTCGGCAAGACCGCGCTGCTCAACACGGCGGTTCAGTATTTCCGAGCCCAGGGAAACCCGGTGCGGGTCTGGAACGCCGACCAGCAGAACCGGAGTCACACGCTGTCGATGTTCTTCCTCGATGCGGACGAGGTTCCGAATGGCGGGATCGAGGACGGGAAGGCGTGGATCGAGGCCCGCATCGAGGAGCTCATCAAGGATCGCTACGACGCGGTGCTTGATGTCGGCGGCGGCGCGACCGGCTTTTCGAGGCTAGTCCAGGAGGTGCCGGTGCTCGAGGCGATCGAGGGGAGTGCCGTGCGGGTGGTTGGGCTCTTCTGCATCGGACCTGAGAAGGCGGATCTGGACTACCTTGAGCAGTTCGCCGAGGTGGACCGCTTCATGCCGGCGGCTTCCGTTATCGTGCTGAACACGGGGTTGGTGCTGTCCGGCCGCTCGGCCGGCGGCGCCTTCAAACCCGTGCTCGCGCATCCCGCGATCAAGGGTGCGCTCGCCCATGGCGCGAAGGTCGCGATGATGCCGGCGCTGACCTGCATGGCACAGGTCACGGACCGGGGCCTCACATTCGCGGAGGCCATGGACGGCCGCGGCAAGGATGGGGCCGAGCCTCTCTCGCTGTTCGACCGGGCCCGGGTCAACCGGTGGTGGACGCGGGATGTGCCGGAGTTCTTCGGCCAGTTGCCGGCGGAGTGGCTTCCGGCGGCACGGGCCGAAGCGCAGCCAAGCGATAGCGAGGCGGGGTGATGGACGGCGCCGGGCACGGGATGCCTGATCTCCCGGAAGACGGTGAGCGGAAGGACTGGGTGGCGGAGTTCCGGCGTCAGACGGAGGCAATTCGCCAGGCGGCTGGGGAATGGGCAATCCGGTGGCAGGAACCGGAGGGCCGCTTCGTCTCGGCGCTTCTTGGCGCGATCGAGATCGTCGGGCGACTGACGGTCTCGGTGCAGGCGGCGATTGACGCTTCCGGGAAGGACAGCCGTGCCGCCGCTGAGGCAGAGCTGGCGAGGGCGCGGGAATTGCAGCAGTCGGCGCACCACGCGCTCACGCAGGCACGGAACCTTCAGCTCGGCGCGATCGTCGAGCAGGAGAACGTGACGATCCGCATGATTGACCAGACGCTGCCGCTGTTCGTGGAACGCCTACAGAAGGTCCTGGTGATCCGCGAGCAGCGGTGGAATGCTGACGTGAAGCGCCGGCGATATGCGTTGGCGGGCGCGGTGGCTCTGGGCGTTTTCCTGGCCGGTTTCGGTCTGTCATGGTGGCAGGATAGCGCGGCCCTGGCGGCGATGGATCGGTGCCTCGCCCATCCGCTCCAGGCGGCTGGGCACTACTATTGCAGCATCGACAGCCTCTACGCGGCGCCGGCGAATGCTGGTCAACCGTGATGCCGTTCGCACTCTTCCGTCCGATCCTCCGGCGTCTCAAGCGGAGGGTGATCGATGTCAGTAGTGCGAAGGGAGGATAGGGGGCGGCCCTGGTTGCGGTGTAACCGGCGGGCCGGCCTCGCGTTGGGAGCGACAGCGATGCTCGCGACCATCGCGGCGCAGCCGGCGGCGCGGGCGCAGGTGCCGGCGACCCTGAATGGCGCGCCGATCCAGGTCACGCCGTATGCGCTGGAACCTGGCGTGCCGGCCATCACGATACCCGCAGGGGCCCCGACGACGACTCCCGGCGATACGGGGACCGGGACTGGTAGCGGGACTTCCGGGACCGGCACCAGCGGCAACGCCCTGAACACCCTACTGTCACAAAGCTGGGGTGCGGAGGCAATTACGGAGGCTGAGGCGCTCGGCGTAAACCCGACGGCTCTGGCGGCCACCTGTGTTGTCGAGAGCGGTTGTCAGAACGTTGGTTCGTCCAGCGGGTCGAGTGCGACCGGGGCATTTCAGATGCAGTCGGCAGCGTACCAGGAAGGGTTGCAGACGGCACTGGCGGCGAATCCCTCGCTGGCATCCCAAGTTGTCCAGGGGGCCGCCGGGATGAGCGACCCAGCTACGGAGGCGATTGCCGCGTCGGGTTATCTGATGCAGGCAAATACCGCGCTGACGAATGGCGGCATCTCAGACCCTACGGTGCTTGACGCGCGCGCCTACTACAATTTTGGTCCGACGGCCGGTGTAGCAATCGCTGCGGCTGCACCCAGTGATTTGATGAGCACGTACATCAGTTCGGCGGCAATGGCTGGAAATAATATCTCGGCGACGGAGACTGTTGGACAATGGCAGGCTTCGGTTAGTTCCAAGATCGGAAACGCCGCGTCTCAATCGGTGTTATCATAAGGAGAGTCGGTGATGAGAACTGAATGGGTTCTGTTGGCGGCGCTTGCCGCATTCAGCGCTAGCTCGACTGTAGGGAAAGCAGCCGGTGTCACGGTGCTTCATCCGGAGCCGGGCCTAAAGTGCATGCTGCTCGACGCCCATGATCTGCAAGCCACTGTGCAGAGCCAGTTGCCGCCGATCCGATCCGCACCCTCGTCAAACGCTCCGATGATCGGTTACCCGTCGGAAATTGTGCTCGTGCGTGACCCGCTGCAACAACAGGCAGGCTATGTCGCGGTCGTCCGCATTAATGGTCAACCTGGATGGATCGCGGCGGACAAGCTTCAGCCCTGGCATGCCATGAACGGCCGCCCTGGAAAGTGCATCCCGACCCTACTCTCGAACGGTCGGCTGGGAACGCACATCGAACAGTGATCTCGCCCGGCGAGTGACCATGGACGGAGGTCTGGATGGACGGCTCCCGCAGTCGAGGAGAGCAGGAAGACTTCGGAGGACGGAAGCGTCGCCGTCGTTTCAGACGTCCCTCCCCCTTCGTGTGGCTGATTTTGAGTGCGGCGCTTTTTCTTGTTGGCGCCGCGGCTTTCAGCGGCCACGGCGCGAAGGAGATGGCTGAGTTTGGCGTGTTTGGGGCTGTTGCGGCGATCGCGTTGATCGTGGTTTTTCTTTACTGACCGGCGAGACGGGGCCACCGCGATGCGGCGGCCCTGCTGGCTCATGGGTGGTCCACCAGTTCGGCTAAAAGTGTCGCGTAGACGTTTCCGTGGCACGGTTCAGGCGCGCACCAACAGAAGAGTCTTTTCCCGTGCATGGCGCGAACCTTGCGGCGCCGTGCTTGCCCAGCCGGGCCGTGATCTGCCAGCCGTGCGCGCTCCGCTTGTTCGAACTTGGCGATGACATTCGCGCGGGAACCATCCCGGCCGATGATGAACTCATTCCCGAATTCGGTGCGGCGGTCGATACGGATGTCGCCAGGCCGCATTGCCTCGCGTCGAAGATTGTGAACGGTGGTCTGCATTGCGTGTTCTCCTTCTGAAAGACGCCGAGTGGCGCGCATGCGCTTTCGGCGGACGCCTCGCGGCGAGCAGCGGGAGGGGGGGGTGACATGCGGGCTGGCGCGGCCGGGATGCGTCAGGCGCGGGCCTTCTTGAGGCCTGCGACTGTGGCGGCCCTGCTGCGCTGTAGGCCGCGTTTCAGGGAGGGGAGGGCTGCGCCCTTCCCTCCTTCATTCGCGCGTCTGCGCGACGGGCGGAGCTTCGAAACGCCGCTGGAGGCGATACTGGGTGAAACGGCCGGCGCGGCGATCCGCTACCCCGGAGAGGCCGCAGAGAAGCGCCGCTTGCGGCGCGCGGCCTCGGAGGCCCGGAGGGCGCGCGGAGCGCGGGTTGTTGCGGCCAGGCGACCTGCGGAGGCATGACGAAGGGGCCGACCCTTTCGGGCCGACCCTCGAAGAGCGGGTTCAGAAGGGCAGATCCGCCTCGGTGAGTTCTGGCGCGTCCCAGACGATGCAGGTTTGGTCGGTTTCGCGGTGCCAGGTCTCGATGTGGCGGATGGTGTAGCCTTGTTCGGTGAGGGCGGCGTTGTCGCGATGGGCGTCGAGGTCCGTGACGACGGATCCGTTGTCGAGGTGTGTCATGATTGAACTCCCGTGTTTGCATCAGCCCGATTGCTGATGAGCAGCGGGAATGCCGGCCCTAGAGGCAGCTCAACCCTTGAGGTGCGCGAGCGGGCGGGGCCAGGTTGCAGCAGGCGCGGGCCTTCTTCAGGCCTGCGACTGACGCGGCCTGGCCCCGCTGTAGCTCGCGTGCCTCAACCGCGCTTTGCGCGGCGCCGAAGGCGGGGTTGAACTGGCTCGACCTTGGCCGGCATTAGAATGGAGAGACAGCAGGCGAGCGTTCCCCCCGGACAGTGGGGCGCAGGGGCTGCGGTTCGCACCATGGTTGCCCAGTCTCCCTCCATCGGGGGAGCGCATGGGACCGGACGAGGTGATCACCGCGTGGATGAAGAGGTTTCTGGGGCGCCGCGATGGCGGCGTGACGGATGCCCAGGCAGCGCAGCCTGACCGTGCCGCCGCGCTTGGCGGGCTCGGGGAGGCATTGGTCGCTGGCGTTGTGCGTGAGCTGGGCTGGCCGGCGTTGCGCAATGTCGTGCTGCGTGAGCGAGCGTCATCGGCCGAGCTCGATCTTCTGGTCCGGGCGCCCCACTGCATCGTGGTGCTCGAGGTCAAAACCTGGTCCGGGTTCGTTGATGGCACGGCGGGCGCCGAAGAGTGGGTTCGCTACGGTGCGGGTGGTCGCGAGGCGCGTGCGCCGAATGCAGTGTGCCAGAATATGGCGCATGTCGGGGCCGTCGAGCGGGTGATCGGTGAGCGCGGGGTGCGCGTGTTCGGATTGGTGGTGAGCGCCGGCCACGCGCGGTTTGCCGAGCGGCTACGACGGCACGTCGTGCCGCTGGCGAACCTTGCCGCGGTGCTACAGGTACACGCGGCCGACGTGGCGCCTTGTCGGCCGGCATCGTTGGATCGGGCTTGGGCGATCCTGACCCGCGAGGCGGATCGGAGTGAAGTGCGGCGCGAGGCGCATGCCGCGTGGGTTCGATCACGGCGAGGCATTTCGACGAACCGCGAATGAACCTTGTACATTCGCGGCGATACGTGCGATTCTGCTTTCGGTACTTCGTAAGACAGGGCTTGGACTCTTGGAAACTCAGTGGATCGTCCTTCAGGCCATCAACGGCGAGCTGAACGTCTATCGGTCCTGGCGCTGCGAGTTGGGGCGCGATCTGTTTGGTGTGCTCGTGGTGAGCGTGACGTTCGGCCGTGTCGCACGGACGGGGCGGACGCTTCGCCACGCGATGCCTGATGAAGCTGCGGCGGCGCGCTTCGTGCGCCATGCTTTGGCGCGCCGGGCCGGCGCGAAGAAGCGCTGCGGCGCTTCCTATCGCGTAGTCGAGCGGTCCGGTTTTGACGATCTCCCGGAGCTGCTCGCGGCTTGATGAAATCCGCCAAGGTGCCCGCCGAGCAGGTTGCCGCGCCCGATGAGCCCGTACTAGGATTCCGGCAGAGCGCGGGAGGCGGGCATGGGCGGCACGGATGATAGCGGCGCGACGATCTTGCGGTTTCCGGTCGTGCGGCGGGAGCCGCCGACCATCGAGGCGATGACGGCCCTGGCCCCGCCGCGGTCTCTGGTCGCGTCTCTGGTGGCTGACGCGGGATTTGAGGCCCGGGATGCGCTACGCGGCTTCGACCGGGAGTTTGATTACCTGGTTCGCGCGATCGAGATGGGAAGCGGGCCGGATGACGCGATCATCAGGCTGCGGCACCTGATGGATACCCACCTGGTTCATGCGATGGAGCTCTGCCAGGCCTTTCAGGCGGCCGGGGATCGCCTGGTGAGGATCGAGGTGCAGGTGGCGCAGTCGGAGAAGCTGGGCGGCTCGGCGCAGATGATGTTGCCGCGGGCGCGGCGGGAGTTCCGGGACCGGGCGATCGCGGCGCGGGTGGCGGCGGACGCGGCGCTGGGCGCAGCCCAGGCGCTGGCGGGCCATGTGCGGCGCGCAGCGGGTCTGGCCGTGGCTGCGGCGGAGGAGCCGCAGCAGCTCCAGCTGTTCGCGGCGGCGGGCTGACCGATCAGAACAGGCTTGGACCGGGCCTTGCGGCCACCCGGGAGGCCGGAACGGACGGATCGGGCGGCGATGAAGCAAGCTGAAACAATCGCGCGCTGGAGCTGTGCCGCGCGTTCCAGGGTGCGGCCGATCACCCGGGACGGTCCTTCTCGCCGGCTACGCCCCGCAAGTAACCCTGTGTGGCAAGATCACCGGAGGGATCGAACGGCATCAGGTGCGGGACTGGCGGAGGTAGGCGGCATGCAGCGCGAAACTCTGCGTGCCGCTGACGACGCCGGCGCGCGCGAGCGCTAACAGGAGCTGTTCGGTCTCGTCGAGCTGGACGTCGGCGTCGGAGAGGCGAGACAGCGCATTCGCGAAGGTATCCACCGGCGCCTCGGCGAAGGTCACGCCATAACGACGCGCGGCGTCATGAATCCAGGTTGCAGCCACGGTCTTCCCCGCGATGGCGTCGTCGAGGCCGGCGAGTTCTCCCGTCATTTGTTGACGGCCTTGCTTGAACGCTTCCCAGGCATCCTTGGCGGACCCGATCCCGCCGGCACGCGCCAGCCACAGCGCCCGGTCAGCTTCGGAAAGTCCGGCCCACCAAGCCATGCCCTGCACGTCGTCACTGGTGGGTTGCTGGTCCAAGGTCTGGTTGTCCCGCATGTCCATCTCCTCAAACCATTACACCAGAACTGGCAAGATCGTTCAGTCTCTGTGCGTGGCGCCGGTGAGAATTCGCTTCTTGCGTCAGCGATCGTCACGCGAAGCGCCGAGACCCGCAGGGGCTCGGTGGAGCTTGGCGCGTGAGCGCCTAGCGGAATAGAGCGCGGCCCGGCGCAGCGGCGGGAGACGTCCGGCGCAGTATCGGCTTCTTTCCTCTGTGACCGGCCTGGTTTGAGCGGCCTACGGGCTAAACAGCTCGGACTTCGTCGCATAGTGGGCTTCAGGCAGCGTCGCCACCGACTGCCGACCGCCCTTGCGCTTAGGCCTCATCCTCGCCGGGAAAGGCGATGTCCTCGTACAGCTCGGAGACGGGGACTTCGATGCCGATTTCGGGCATGCGGAGGATGTCGTCATTGGTGAGGACGGTCGTCTGCCAAACCTGGTCTGCCACGGCGCGCTCCATGACGGTCAGACCAATACCGGAAGATTCGAGAATGACGTATCGGCGGATCGAGGAGACGGCGGCGTATTCGCGAACTTTGGTGATGCGGTCCCGCCGGTTGGATTCGGCTGTGGCGCCCACGACTTCGAAGACGACGAGGACGCCGGGAACGGTTTTGGCGGTACCATCGAATTTGGTGCAGGTGATGAGGGCATCGGGGTAACGGACGGCTCGATTGACGGTTTCGACGCCGGCATCGGGCCCGAGTGGACGGCATCCGCTGCCGCGCAGCCTCGCACGTAGGACTGAGATGAGGTTGACCCCGATTGCCGAGGCGTTGTTGAAGCCGCCGGTCATGGCGACGGGCTGGAACCCGTCGAATTCGTAGCGGGTTTCCTGAGTCTCGGCCCAGGCGAAGAATTCTTCCTGTGTCCAGGGTTTGCGCAGGGGAACGTTCATGGGTGGCAGCTTAGCACGGGCTGGCATGGAAATCTCCATTTCTGGACGGGATGAACAAGCGGCGCGGAGCGCCGGCATGCGAGGGTGCGGCGCCGGTTTGCGAGAGGCGCGGAGCCTGTGGCTCTGCGCCTGAGCGGACCGGCGCTGCGCTCGCGAGCGTGCCTCTCTGCCTTGAGCAAACGGAAAGGCGGGGGCCGCGCGGCCCCCGCCTGCCCTCTCAGCCGAGGGCGTCGAGTTCGGCGGCGGCGGCCTGGCGGCTGACGCTGCGGGGCTGGTCGATGGGAGCGACGTAGGGCTTCCATTCCTCTCCCGTGATCTCGGCGTAGGCGTGAACGGCGCCGGTCGCGGCGGCGTAGAGGGCGAAGGCGGCGAGGCCGGCCCCTGCTGCAAACTCGCGGGCCCGGGCGGCCTTGGTGTCGAACCCGAGGACGCCATCGCGGTCTTCGTCGCGGTCCTCATTGGCGAGCTTCGTGGTGAGCTCGCGGGCGACGGTGATCTTGGCGCTGTAGAAGGTGGCGGCGCCGTGGGCGGAGCTGACGAGGGCGCCGACGACGCGCTGCAGGTGGATGCGCATGGCCGTCTCGTTGACGGCGGGCTCCAGGAGCTTGGCCATGGTGCCGATGTGCTCTTCGGTTCCCTCGCGAACGCCGTCGAAATCGACGGGATCGAGGGCGAAGGTGCTGCTGATCTTTTCGGCCTGGACGGCGGAGGGGACGAGTTGGGCGACGAGCTCCAAGGTGATCGCCTGGCGGGTCTGCGGGGCGCGGGCGGGCCTGGGGGAGGATTTCTGAGCGTTCTTTGCGGTCATCTTTCGGATCTCTCTACAAGAGCCGGGGGATCGCGGGCCCGATGCCTGCTCACCGCCTCGGTGCGGTTCGTCCAGGCCGGGCAAAGACGCGGGCTGCATCCCCTGACGGACGGCAGTGGTGCGGGAGCGCAGCGACCCGGTGCCGTCCGGAACCGTCAGGCGCTTCGCCCGTCATGACAGGCGCGCTTGGCGCGCCTGGACGGCGAAGCGGGGGTTGCGGCCTGCGTCGCCCGGCCTAGAACCCGCACCCATCGAGGCGGTGCGCAGGCGTTGGGTTCTGATCCGGCCCGTGCTGAGGAGAGACCGAAGCCTGGCCGTGAAGCGCGTCAGACAGGCATCCGCTCCCAGGCCTGCCTGAACGCATCAGCCCGGCCTGGCAGCCTGAGCTGTCGCATCAATCGCTCTTGCCTAACCGGGACGATCAGCACGTCTCCTGTCGCCACACGGCCGGAGAGAGGGCTGCCGGCAGGGGATGAAGGGCCGGCGCACCCCCTGCCCAGCTTTTGCCGCCCCGGAACGGGCGGTTGCGTCCGCGGCAGGCCGGCGTTGGCCCCTCGCCCGGACCCGCCGCAGCCACCATCCAGGGCCGAGCTCGCGCCCGTCCGGCTCGCCAGCCTCGCCAATGAGGACCGTGGCCGAGACCTGATCACCCGGCCGATCACAAGGCTGGCGGGTGACGCGACGCCCGCTCGGGGATCCGGGCGCGACGCCCCGCTCGCAGGCTGCCGGCGCGGCCGTCGCTCGCCCCGAGCATGGGTAGGATGAGAAAACCGTGCGCCCTGCCCTGCCCCGCATGTCAGCGCCTGGGACCGCCCGATATGGCGCCGCGGCTGAGAGGGCCGGCGGAGGGGCACGGTCTCGCCTGGCGCGAAAACCCTGGCGCGCAGCCCGTGCGCGAAGGATGCAAGAAACAATGCCGGCACGGCTCGAGGCCGCGCCGGCTGCGCCGGTCAGGCGCTGCGGCTGGGCCGCGGACGGCGGTGATTATCGTTGGCCGGCGTTCCGAGGTCCGTCTTGTAGCCGAGCTCCATCTTGAGGAAGGGCGGAATGGCAATTGTCACCGTGCAGGTGAACTCTGCTTTCCGGGTCAGGCGGTTGAACAGCCTGTGGAACTGGCGGGCGACGCGGCGGCTCAGATTGGTGAGTGCTTTAATGGTCGTGGTCATGATCGGCTCCTTTGGGTGAACTGCGAATTGCGGAGGCGATCGACGGGACGGTTGAGCGGAAGGCACCCGGAGGGGCGCAACGCAGTGGAGCACTCGCAGAGTTGCCGCCCGCGAGCCGTTCCGTAGCCTCCGGCAACCGAATTCGCAGCGCACCCCAAGGGGCCGGTCGGGACCTGTAGCACCTCGCCAATCTGAGCCGCCGTGTTGCCGGCCGTGCGTGCTGGTCAACTGCCTGATTCAGCGAGCAGAATTAACCTAAGTACAAGATTTTGTTGTTGCATTCTGCACCTTCCCCAAGATATAGTATTTGCGGCTACAAAGGAGGACTTCGGAATGGCGACCGAACTTCTGCCCGGCACGCGCAACGTGTTCCGGTTTCCGACCGAAGAGCGTGCCCGGCCGACACTGGACCTGATGCGCGCCCTGGCGCCCGACCTGCGCAGCGTGGACATGCTGGCGGCGGCCTATGCGCTCGAACTGCCCGATGCGGACTTCCGCGATCGGGTGGATGCCGAGGCCGCGGAGCACATCGTGAACGGCATCGATCCTCGTCCAGGGCCGGAACGCGCGGCGCAGCTCCGGGCGCTGCTGGCGCCTGTGGTCGCGGCGGCCGTGGATGCCGCGCGAGCCTCGCGGCGGGCTTGGGGCGTGATCGGCGAGGGGCGGCGGCGGTTGGCTGGTGCTCGTGCTGAGGGCGGCGATTGGACCGCGGCACTCGAGGCGCGCCTTCAGGCGCAGGAGCTGCAGGCGGCCGAGCTGACGATGGAGGCTCATCTCCGGGCCGAAGAGGCCGAGGGCGTTGCGCGGGCGGTCGGCCTTGCGCGAAGCGGCGAGCCCTGGTCCCCGCGCGGCCCACACGCCGATATGGAGGCCCTGCTGCTGGCCGAGACTGCGGCGCGCGCGACGATGTAGGACGAACCCGCCATTCGCAACCGATGATGCGAAGACCTCCCGCTGTCATTGACAGCGCGGAGGTCTTTCGATTCTCACGGCGGCTCCCAAAGGTGAAGTGACCACGGCCTGGGCGCTCGACCAGGCAGATGATTGCATCCTGCGCGCGGCGTTCGGGTGCTATGGCGGCACGGCCGCGGCGCGCGCCGCGGCCGTGCACGTGGTGCGTCGCGTGCAGGCGACCGGGAGGGGGTGCTGGATCCTCTGCGACTGCCGGCCGGCGGCCGACAGGCCGCCCGCACTCGTGCCGGTGGCGGAGACGCATATCCGCCGGCATCTGCAAGCGGGCTGGCCGCAGCATGCCGAGGCCTGCGAGTTCTTCCGCGAGCCGGCCGAGCAGGCGGTCATATCGGCGAGCTACAGGCCGATCCATCGATCGCAGGTGCGGCTGGTGCGGTCGTTCGAGGTTGGCCCGTCGGCGCCGCTGCAGCGCCGGGAGCCGGCGTCGCCGGCGAACCGGCGGCCGCAGCTCGCGCGGCTGCTGATCCGGCTGCTGACCGAGGCTGGGCTGCAGAGAATTGATCCCGTCGCGAGCAAGCCGCCATCCGTCGGCGAGCAGCTCTCGCCATTGTGGCGCGCGGCGCGCGGCCTCTCGCTCGACCGGGGCGTGCGCGTCGCGGACGCACTGTGCATGAGCCTGGCGAAGCTGCCGGGGTTGATGGAGCAGATCACCGCGGCGCCGGCGAAGGCCTATCCGCGGACGCGGCCCCACGGACTGCTGCTGATCCGGCTCAACGAAGCCGCTGCGGAGAAGCTGATCGCTCTCAACGGGCAGGAACTGCCCGTGGTGGGACGGATCGCCCTTTATGGCGAGCGACCGCGGGATGAGCCTGGCCCGGCCGTGAGCGCCCGGTCGCCCTACCTCGCGCTCTGCATCCTGGCCCGGCCGACACCGGTCGACCCGGTGCAGATCCACTCGGCGTATGTGCATCCGTGCGCATCGATGGGGCGGGTGATGCTCGTCGATAGCGATCTCGAGCGGGAGACCCTATCGATCCTGCAGGCGTTTCAGTGGCGCATGGCGCGGCGTCACCAGGCCGTTGTGACGATCGAAAAGCCGATGGATTCGCTCGGTCCGGCCGTGGCGGAGGATGGAACGCCGCTTCCGCCCTTGATTCCGGATTTCGTGGTGACGGCGCGGTATCGTGATGGCAAGGAACGTCGCGTCGTTGTCGAGACGATGGGCTATGCCGACGAAGGCTATCGGGGTCGCAAGCGCGTGTTGCATCCGCGGATGGGGCGGGCGGCCGGGGCGATGGCGGTACTGGAGCACGATTTTCATCTGCCCGGGCATTGGCAGCAGGAGTGGCGCGACAATCGGTTCAAGCGGCTGCTCTGGCAAAGCCTTGGGCCCGAAGAGCTTGCCGCAGCCGAACCAGCCGCCGCTCGACAACCGGCCAATACGATTGGTGATGCTGAACGCGGCGCCATGCGCACTTTCCCGACCTAGACCGGTCTGCGCAAAGCAGAGGTCTTGAATGTCATCGAAGCGCAGGAAGAAGCCTTGGTTCACGCACGACGCCGAACAGGCGATGTTGACCACCCTTGCCCTTGGTCTTGAGCGGTGGGTCGAGGATGCCGCTCCGGCGGGCTTGAACAAGTATTTTTGGCCGGCCCGGCCACGCGGCGACCTCACCATCCTGTCGTCCTGCAGCGGCGTGCCGCTGACGCCGCGGGCGCATCAGCCGTGCCTCGACATGTTTTCGGAAATTATGGGCGTGAGCACGCCGCTCCGCGCGCACGCGTTTCTGCGCGATTTGCGTGAGAGGATCGTGCAGGGAATCCGAGACGTGCTGAATCTTCCGTCCGAGATGCCGATCTTCCTCACCCAATCGGTGCCGGAGGCCTACCGGCTGGCGACGTTGGTTCTATCCTTCGAGGCGGGATCGCAGCCGGTAACGGCGATCCTGCCGGCCTCCGGCATGGACCCGGATTTGCTCCCCGCCGCGGTGCGGCGATGCTTTCTGGATGGTGCGGAGCCCGGGACACAAGCGGCGATCAAGGAGCGGGTGGAGGTCGTGCAGATCCCGTTGCGCGGCGCCGATGGCCATCTCCGGCCCGATATCCAGCTGCTCGAGGCATTTCACCGCGAGGCGGAGCGCGCGGCCTCGGAGCCCTTTGTCTACGGGGCGCTCGGCGATGGGACCGGCGCGGTCGCGCCCCTTTGCTGTCCGCCCCCGGCGCGGATGGTGCTGGATGCGTCGCAGATGCGGCTGAGACCGGAACGGGTCGCGGATCATCTGGGGCGGAGCTGGCCGCTCGTGATCTCCGGGTCCGGATTTCTCGGTTCCCCGGCCGCCACGGGAGCGCTCGTGCTCCCCGCTGGCCGGTTTCCGGAACACATGATCGCCAGGTTGATGTCGGCCCAGGGTTTCTACTTCGCGGATGGCTGGGACCCGGACATGGGGCCCCTGCCCCATTCCGGGTGCCTGCTCCGCTGGCTTCCGGCGCTGCATAATCTGCGGGACATGACGGCGTTGGGAACGAAGGCCGAGGTCAGAATCGCTCGGATGACCTGTGCGCTCACGAGCTTCCTCGCGGAGTTCCCCGACATCGAGGTATTGCCGGGCAGGACCTACCAGCATGTCGCGATCTGCGGCCGAGACTCGGGCATCGTCACCTTCGCCGTTCGCGATTCCGCCCGGCCGGGCCAATGGCTGGCCATGCCCGAGTTGATCGCGCTCTACCACGATCTCGCCGGCGCGGGCGTGCTGCTCGGGCATCCAATCATGGCCGGCGGGCGCGCAGCGCTGCGCGTTGCCGTGAGCGCCGAAGATGTGCTGCGGGGTAACATCGAGGCAGGCTTGGCGCGGCTTGGCGATGCGCTGACGCGCGCGGATGGTTTGCGACAGTTCGTCAGGCGGCGGCGCGGGCCGCCGGCTGGGCATGGACCACGCTCGGTCGTCCCTGGAGCGGCGGCGAAACTCTCCCGGCGAGCCGGTTCGCAGCTCTATTGCTGACCGCCGGAAGGCGGGCGTCAGCGCGCGACGCGGGCAGGTCCGGATAGGTTCCCTCGTCCCGCCGGAGGCCCTCGTCCTCATGCAGGATGAGCACGCGCACCGCGATCTGGCGGCGGCGCCCGGTTCGCCGGGACCGGACCAGGGCCATGTCGGACCTGCCCGCGACGTACACGTCTTCCCAGAGTCCGGTCTCGGCGTTGCGGCGACCGGCGCCGACCGTGCCGTTGAGGAAGGCTTCGACGATCCATGGCTCTCGGCAGACAGGGCGCCCGCGATAACGGTCACGCCACCAGCCATCATCCTGGATGTAGAAGATCGCGCCTGCTGGAATGACGCCGACCCGGAGCGGATTATAGCCGCCACGGCATCGCTGCGCGTAGTATTGCCTGATCATCGTGACCTCCTGATGAAGGCCAGCAATTCCTGTTGCGTTGCGGTTGGCGCCTGGCCGAGCTTGGCGGCGCGATCCGCGCGCAACTGCGCGGTGGTTTCGTCGGAAAGATCGGCGAACGGTGCGAGGTGCCGTGAGAGGTCCTCGACGGTGACCACCTCGCGCGGCTCGGTCCCGACCCAGAGAATGATGTGGTCGTCGTCATCATCACCGGCATCGGGTCGCGCGACCTGGGTGAAGAAGGTCTGAAGCGGATTATCCCATCCGACCACCACGGAAAGGGTTTGATCGCGAGCGGGGATTTCGTGACGGCTCATGGTGTCGTGTTCTCCTTTTCTGTCTTGAACCAGCCCGCCTCGATGGCGGCGCTGAGCCACCAATCGGCCTGGGCATCGGCGGCTTCGGCTTCCCTGCGCAGGCACATCGCAGATTCTTCAGGGAGCGTCTTGCGAACCGACATCTCCCGGAGATGCCTGGCCTCGCGGCGCCATGCGGCGTTGCTCGCGAGGCAGGATTGTCGGGCCAGGTGCGGCGCGCTCATCACGCGGCCATCATGATCAGCAGTTCCTCGGCACCGTACACGCCGGGCTCGCCGCAGGCTTCGCATTCGTAGGAGCGGGCGTCGGGCTCTACACCCTCGGCGTCCTCGCCGCACTGAACGCAGAACCCGGGATTGTCGAGAAGCTGATGGCTGCGTTCGACCGCCTCGACGACGCGTTTGATCGTCACCGATGGGTGGATATTCATCGTGGCCTCCGTATTGTGGGAAGGTGCGGCTCCGCGTGCGAGGAGCCGGCCGTCAGGACGGGCTTGCGGCGGGCGCCTGGCCGAGCGCCCCGAGCATCGCGTTCTGCGCGGTCTGGCAGGACCTCGCGCGTTCTGAGAACTGATCGGCGATGCGCCGCAGATCCTGCGGTGTCCGAAACCGCTGCTCCGGAGCGCGAGATTCCTGGCGCAGGATCAGCGCGGCGCGATGAAGATCGTCAATGGCCCCTGCGAGCGCGCCGAAACTCGTGTTCATGGCTGCGGCCAGCGCCGCTGATGGCGTGGCCGAGACGTCGGTGATCGGCATGGTGAGTTCCCTTCTTGGAGACGAAAGGCTGCACGCCGGCACGGACCGGCGTGCAGCACGCGGCAAACCGAATCTTTCGGCGGCCTCAGAATGGGATCTCGTCGTCCAGGTCGCCGGATGGGCCGGCCGGCGGCGCGCCGTTCGTGCGCTCGGCGCCATTGCCGTTCCCGTTGCGGCGGCTGTCGAGGAAGGTCAGGATGCCGTTGAACGGCGACAGCACGATCTCGGTCGTGTAGCGGTCGTTGCCTTGCTGGTCCTGCCACTTCCGGGTGGAGAGCTTGCCCTCGACCAGGATCTTCGCGCCCTTGGTGAGATATTTCTCGGCGACGGTGGCCAGGCCTTCGTTGAAGATCACGACGCGGTGCCACTCGGTGCGCTCGCGCGCCTCGCCGCTGCGCTGGTCCTTCCACCGCTCGGAGGTGGCGATGCTCATCGAGACGATCTTCTGACCGGACTGTGTATGGCGGACTTCGGGGTCAGCACCCAGGTTGCCGATCAACGTCACGCGGTTCATGTAACCGGACATGTTCTCATTCCTCATTTCATTCCGGGGAGGAGTGCCCGGCACCACGCCGGGCGTCGTCCTCTCGGATGCGGTCTGAGAAACCGGGGCTGGGACCGCCCGCCCCCGAGCGGCGCGGCTTGGTGCGGGAGTGAGCGCAGCGAACGACACGGCAGCGCCGCGAGCCGAAGGCGCGCCGCGTAGCGGCGCGGGGATGCGGAAGCGGGACCGGACCTGGTTTAGACCGCGTCTATCCGAGAGGGGAACGAGGCCCGGGCTGGTGCTGGGATTTGCGACATACTTTCCCGATTCTCCTTTGTGCTTCGGAGATCGTTGAACCGTCCGTCGTGTTCCCGGTGGTTGCGGCAATCCCTATTCGTCGAGGAATGCCATCTCGTACGCGTGTTGCGGAGAGAGTTGCGACCAGGAGAGCTCGCCGGCTTCGTGCAGAGCGCGCAGCTCTTCGTAGGCGTCGCGGATGCGCGCCTCATGCGGTGCCAACCGTGCCGGGGATTCCGGGGGCGGCGCGTGATTGAGACCTGGCCGCGATGGCGTCGTGCGCATTGTTGCGAGTTGCTGCTCGTACCATCGCCGCATGATGCCGGCGACGTATCGATCGGATTTGGCGGCGCGCGCCTTCCATGCGTCCTGGCGGGCGGCCATGCCGTAGGCCTGGGAGTCGCAGCTTGCGACACGCGGGTGCATCGCCGCGTGTTGGATGCCTTGTGATTTGAGGCCGAAGAGATGAAAGCGCGTCGCGGTGCCAGCGAAGGCGCTGTCCAGCGCTTCGAGCACAGCGAGGATGCCGTTCGGCCCGCCGACGTGGCGGCGGCACATGCTGCCGATGCCGATCAGGGGACAGTCCAGGACGAAGGGCATCCGGTCGATGCACCGCAGGTAGTGTTCGGGACGCCAACCCTGGATGACGGGGACGAAGTTGTGCGCGCTGCCACGGCGCTTCGCGCCATTGAGGCATAGCGTGTTGAGGCGCACCGTGCCGGAGATGCGGTCCAGCACCGCGTCCTCATCGCGCGCGACCTCGGGCTCCACGCACCAGTCCTGGCTGGCCCACCAGATCCATGGCGCTGCGGCGGCCAGGTCGAGATAGTCCTCGGTTTCCCAGGGAAAGCCGCGATACCGGCAGGCCGCGACAAACCCGGCCGAGTCCAGCGCGACCGGGTGGGAATGCACGAGTTTGAGGGCACGACCGTTGAAGCCTGTCCACATGCGATAGCCGTCGGCGTCGACGGCCCATTGTGAGAGGGCATTGGCGCTGACCAGGACGGGTGCATCGAGGGCGCGGGCCGTCGCCCAGAGCGCGCCTTCCCGCAGGGCCGGAAGGCCAAGCAGGAAGGTGGAGCGGTTCACCGCGCGTCCCTGCGACGCCAGAAGGCGGGGTCCGCGCCGGGCGTGTCCCACCCGAACATCGACCCGTGCTTCATCGCGTTGATCTGTGCCTCGGTCGGCGGCGGCGAGACCTTCGCATTGAGGCACTCCGGCGAACACAGCGTGTTCAGGGTCCGGTAGCCGTCTTCGCCGTGCAGGATGGCGACGGTTTCGCCGCTCGTTGGGTGGCGGACGTAGCAGAGGTCCGGCAGCCCGGCGGCCGGATCGGTGGAAGTGGTCACGGGGATTCTCCGATGAAAAAGGTACGGGTCCGCTCGCCGCGTCAGGCTTGCAGGAGGGTCCGAAATTCGGCCGCGAGCTGGCTGCGCCCGACGAGGCGGCCGAGTGCTTCGCCGGGCCTTGCGGCCGGCGGCGTAGGCGTCGGCCCAGGCTTCGATGGCCTTCTGGGAGACACCGGCGGCGAACTCTCTGACGTGGAGGTCGTCCAGCCAGAGGATGGTGCGGCCGTCGGTGTGCCGTTCTGCCCAATAGTCCTCGGGGCGGGTGCCAATCCTCGTCGCCGGTCATGCTGCCCGTCCTGCCGCCGCGGGCAGCGGCGCTTGCAGCCGCTCGAGGCGGGCAATCTCCGCGTAGAGCCTGCGCAGCCGGGGGAGATATCGATCCGGGCATGCGGCGGCCGCGTCGAGATAGCGGGTCCAGGTTGACCGATCCCAGGTCTCACGGGCGGCGAGCCCGTTCCTGCCGGCGGATCGCGCAACCGCGCGTTCCGAGGCATCGGCCCAGTCGCTTTCGAGGATGGCGATGTCCGCGCGCTTCGCGGTGATGGCGGCCTGCACGCCTGCGGGGTCCAGGCCAAACGGCAGGTGGGGCCACGCGAGCGCAGGGGATATCGGCTGGAGTGCGCTCCGGGCGCCCAGCTCGGGGCGGATATGTGTCATGGTGCTGCTCCGGGTAGGGGGGGAGGTACCCGGCCCGTAGGGGCCGGGCTTGACGCGCCGTCAGTCGGCGGCGTCGGCCAGTTCGGGATCTGCTGCCTCGTCGTTTTCCCCGCCGCGGAATTCAGGCTCGTGCGGCTCATCAGGGAACTGGTCGCTCAGAGCGATGGGGCGCAGATCGTCCACCTCGGCCTCGGTTGGCTTGAACAGGGCACCGGGGTAGTGCCAGACCGCACCGGCGAAGTGGGCGACCAGGCTGGCGCGGGTATCCTTGACGCGAGCTTCCACGCGCACGCCGTTCTGCCGGGCCTCGTGTTCGAGGGCCTGGCGCGAAAGACAGGACAGGAACTCGTCCGTGGCCATGCTGGGCAGTCGAAGGGTCGCCCCGATGGTCTCGCCGGCGATGCGCGCGCCGATCCCGCTATTCGACATGTTGTCACGACAGGAGAGCGCTGCCGTCAGCATTTTGCGCGCCGCGCTGCGAATGAGGGCGTGGTCGGCGGTGAGCACGCCGCCTTCCATCAGCGCGTCGCACAGCGTCTCGCGGTCGAAGCGCCCCTCGCTGGCGCCGCTCTGGACGGTGACGTTGCGCGCGCCGAGGGCAAGCACGAGCAGGGCGATCAGGGTCGTGTCCTCGATGTCGTGCTTGTGGAGCGCTTCGTGCAGGGCATCGGTGCGAAGATCGCCGATGATCGCGTTGCCCTTCTGGGTGACATCGGGGCGGGTTTTCGCCGGCATCGGGCTGGTCTCAGGCGAGCCTTTTCCGGTCCCCTTCCCCGCCTTTTTCTCAACCGGCACACGGTAGACGACGGTTTTGACTTCGGCTGTGCGAGGATCGAGGTAGTAGCCGGTGATGTCGTTCTTGCCGGGCTTCCCATACACGTGCTCGGCCTTCTTGGGGAGTTGCGGCTGGCCGTACTCGTTTTGCGGTACGAGGACGCCGCCCTTCGGCAGGCTGTTCTCCAGCCACTCCTGCTGCGCGCCGAAGAAGCCTTCGACATTGGTCGTATAGCGGCCGTCTTCATCACCGGGCGCGAACAGGTCGTCATGCCACTCCACGCCGTACTTGGCGGCGATCTCCGCATCGAATTTCGCGGCGGAGAACGGGATTCGCCGCTTGGCGAGCGCGTTGGCGACGGCAAACCAGTTGGTCCGCTCATTCTTGCGCGGCTTGTGCTTCTTCCAGACCTGCGTCTGTTCCTCGATCGTGGCCGCCGCGATGGTCCGGATCTGGTCGTCGCTCGGCATGTCGCCACGGGCCATCGCATCCAGGATGGGCGGATGCAGATTGGCCAGGAGCTTCAGCCGCTTGACGGTACGCACCGGCAAGGCCAGCGCGTCGGCGATCGCCTGTTCATTCCAGCCCTGGGCTTCGAGCTTTTCGATGCCACGCCAGAGATCGACCGGATTCATCGAGGCACGGATGACATTCTCCGACAGGGACTCCATCTGGGTCGTCCCGTCGTCGCTGTTCCGGATGAGGATGTCGATCTCGCTGAGGCCGGCGAGGATGGCCTGCTTCACGCGGCGCTCGCCCGCCTTGATCAGGAGGTCGCCATCCTTCTCGCGGATCACCGGCGGCTGGATGATGCCGATCGCGAGGATCGAGGCGCGAAGCTGCTCGTCCATTGCCGGCGTCGCCTTGATGCGGCGCGGGTTTTCAGGATCGGGCTTGAGAATGCGGGGATCGACGGTACGGAGTTCGGTCATGATGGGCTCCTGGTGAATGATTGCGTCTTCCGATTTCCTTCGGCAGACGCCTCGCGCCCCGCCGTGTCGGGGCCGCCCGGGGCAAGGGCGCAGCCGGCGAAGCCGGGCGCGCGGACAGGTCCGCGCGCCTCTTGCGGCGGCGGTCCCGATGCGGCACCTGCTTCACTTCGTCGGGTCTCTCGCTGTCCTAGAAGAGGGTCTGCTGCTCCGCGGGTGGCGGGCGCGGTTGGCGCGGTGGCCGTACGGTGTGGATCGGCGTTGGTTCCGGAGCGCTGGGTGATTCGCCGTATTTGGTCTGCAGGCGGCGGAGCAACTCACGTTCAGCGCCTTCTACTTCGGCCGCCCTCAGCGCGCGGTAGGCTGCGAGAAGATTGCAGGTCCTGAGCCGAGCCTGCACGTCGCGCTCGACGTCGCAGAACGTGTAGCCTGGATCACCGCAGGGCGGCCACAGCAGCGTCTCCTCCAGGAACGCAACTTTGCCTCGGAGGTCGCGGAAGAAGTGATCAAGGAACCCGAACGAATCATAGTGCGCGATATGCCCGAAGCAGAGACTGAGGCGCCGGTAGAGGGTTTTGGTGAACATTGCCTCCCTGAAATCGGCGGCTATGAAGCGGCACAGCTTGTTCGCAAAGTCCGCCTTTGCGTCAGGTGACTCCCATTTGGTGCGTGTGAATTCGTTGCCACTGAACGGCGGGCGTAGCAGTGCATTCGTGGTAAACACGATGGACATGATACGTCTCCCAAAAATGAATTTGGCCGAAGCGGGGGGCGGGCTACGTAGCCTGCTTGGCGGTTTTCGCCAGATCTGCGTTCAGCGCGGCAAGAGCGGCGAGCTTGGCATCGAGTTCCCTCTGGAGCGGAAACTCTTGCCCGGCGCGGTCCTCGTAGCCGACACGACGCGTCTCGGCCTCAACCGCCCGTCGTTCCTGCTCCTGCAGGTCGTAGTCGAAGCGGTCGAGTTGGTACTCGAGACGGCTGACCAGCCCCATCGGGGTCAGATCGTCCTCGATCGGGATGATCTGGTCGTAGCCGTTACGTCGAAGGACGAGGTTCGCCTCGAATTCGCTGCGCCAGCTTCGATCGGCGATGCACAGGAGCGGGAAGCCGCCGAGCGAGGCGAGCGAGGCTTCCAGCGGCTTACGGCCGCGCTCGGCCAGCCGGACTTTCGATAGAAGCAGGGTGCCCGCAAGGCGACGATCCGTGACCTTGCGGCCGTCATAGGCCATTGCGAAGGCATCGCCGCGCGTGGAGATGTGCTGTTCGATATCCAAGTGAATCTCCTTCGCGCGCTGGATGGCGCGTGAATGTTCGCTCTTCGCATCGGCGATCCGGCGGCGGATGTTGAGCTGATCGTCGAAATGCGCCGCCCGCTGCCGGTCAAGGCGCGCGATTTCCGCTTCGAGACCTGCCTTCTGCATCAGGCGCGCGTCGCCTGACGCGATGGCCTTGGCCAATGCAAACTGGTTAGCGGCTTCGCCGATGTCGTCGATCGTGCGGACGCTGCGATCACCAGAGAGGGCGGCAGCGATGAACCGGGCCTTGCGCTCGTTGTTCTGCCACATGGTGGCGTCCATCGAGCCGAGGGTGGCGTAGGCGTAGAGGTCGATTTCATCGTGCTGGTTGCCTTGCCGCTCGATCCGCCCCTCCCGCTGCTCGATCTGGGATGGCAGCCAGGGCACATCGAGGTGATGCAGCGCCTTCAGGCGGAGCTGCACATTAACGCCCGTGCCCATCGTATCGGACGAGCCGATCAGGACGCGGATCCGTCCGGCGCTGAAATCGTTGAACAGGCGCTGCTTGTCGGCGGAGCGCTTGTAGTCCTGCATGTAGACGATTTCAGACGCGGGGATGCCCAGCCGAACGAGTTCCTGCTTGATCCAGCGATAGGCGGAGAAGCCTCGTTTTGCTTCCACGCTGAGGGTGCCGAGATCGGAGAAGATCAGCTGACCGGCACCGGAGATCGGGAACGGCGTGCCGTCCGGCCGGTGATAGGCGTTTCGTCCGGTCTCACACCAGATCCGGTGGACATTCGCGATCAGCTTGTTGAGCTTGTTGTCCGGCTCGTTGTCGTTGCCGGGCCAGACGAGACGCATGTCGATGGCGGCATGACGGCCGTCCGTGATCACCGACAGCAGGATATCATCACCCTTCTGGACGCGCCGCGTGCGGCTTTCGATTTCCGCGATGCGGTCGGCCAGGATGCCTTGATACGTCCGGAAGGTGTCGCTTGCCTCGGCGGTGATCAGTTCGCGTTTCCCGCCGCGGATGCGGGGCAGCCGGAGGTATTGGCGGAGATCGTCCTTCAATACGACATCGGCGCAGGACCGGAACATGTCGATCAGTTCGGGCACATTGACGAATTGCGAGAACCGCTCGACGGGCTTGTATGTGCCGGAGGGCTGTAATTCGAGTTCGGTGCGCGTGTCGCCGAACGCGGCCGCCCAGGCGTCGAACTCGTGAACACCGCGCTCCTGCAGCGCCTGCTCGTTCTGGAACCGCAGTAGCGTGAACATCTCCCCGAGCGTGTTCGTGATCGGGGTGCCGGATGCTTGGATGAGCGCCCGGCGCGGGTTCTTTAAGTCGATGAACCGCGTCTTGACCCACAAATCCCAGGCGCGTTGCGAGCCGTCCGGATCAACACCCTTGAGGTTGAGTCGGTTGGTAGCGAAGGAGAGTTTTCTGAACTCCTGCGCCTCGTCCACGATGACCTGGTCGATGCCGATTTCCTCGATTGTCACCATGTCGTCGCGGCGGTCTTTGATCGCTTCAAGCCGGTCTTCGAGGCGCTCGCGCATCGCCTCGATGCGCTTGCGCGTCGTGCGGTCGTCGCTGTCGGCCCGCAGTTTCAGCGCCTCGTAGGTGTCGATCTGGTCGGAGATCATCTGCCGCTCGAAGGTGGCGGGCACCGCGATGAACCTGAAGGCGCTGTGGGTGATGATGATCGCATCCCATCCGGAGGTCGCGGCGCGCGCCAGGAACCGGGCACGCTTGTCCTTGGAGAAGTTGGTTTCGTCGGCGACGAGGATGCGAGCGCTCGGGTAGAGCTGCAGGAACTCGCGCGAGGCTTGGGCGAGGCAATGGCCAGGCACGACCAGCATCGCCTTGCTGATCAGGCCGAGCCGCTTCTGCTCCATGACGGCGGCAGCCATCGAGAAGGTTTTTGCCGGCGCCGACGGCGTGCGCCATGTAGGTGCTGCCGGCGGTGATGATGCGCCAGATGACCCGCTTCTGGTGCTCGTAGAGCCGGATGACGTTGCTCGCTCCCGGCAGCGTCAGGTGCGCGCCGCTGAAATGGCGCAGCACGAGATTGTTGAAGCGGTCATTGTAGAGGCGGGAGAGACGTTCCGCGCGATCGGGATCTGTCCAGATCCATTGCGAGAACGCGTTCTTGATCTTGGCGAGCTTCTCCTTTGCCGCCTCTGTCGCTTCCGGATTGAGGACGCGGCGTTCGGTCCCATCCACGATCTCGGTATCGAAAATCTGCGGGGTCGCGCTGTTCAGCGCGTCGTGCAGCAACGCGCCGGCGTGCCGGCGGGGCGTGCCCCACTCGGAGGTGCCGGCGGCGCTCCCCACGAAACGGTTGCCATCGACGGACCAGGACGCGAGCTCCGCCGTGTGGAATATCCGGGTCTCCGTGCCCATCGCTTCCAGGGTGAAGGCCTCGATGTCGGTCGTCGGAATCCAGGGTGCGCCCAGACGGGCGGTGATGCCGGAGGGCGGGATGTCCTTCGGCTGAGCTTCGAGCAGCGCCTCGATGTTTCGGGCATATTGGGGGTCGAGGACGGCGGCGGCCTGGGCGGCGGCGAGCTTGGTCCGCACGGGACCGGAAAGATAGGCGTCCGCGGTCTCCCAGGCCTCGTTCATCGGATTGCGGAAGACGGCGGTGCCGAGGCGTTGCAGGGCCTCGTCCGGCTCGCATTCCAGCAGCTCGCCCAACCGGTCGGGATCGACATGCCCGACCTCGTTGAGGGTCACGGCAAGCGCGTCGGCGGCCGAGGTGATGAGCGGCGTCGCCGGGGGCGATACTACGCGCTGGTCGAAGATCGGACCTTTCCGGGCGATGCCGGTGTCGAGGTCGTAATCCTCGATGCTGGCGACCAGCCAGCAATCGGGGTCGTCGGCGAAGTGCGCGAGGTTGAGCCGGCGGTGGACCTCCCTCTCCTCACCGGTCTCCGGGTCCTGCAGGGTCGAGATGACCGTGTGGTTGATCGGGCCGTAGTAGCGGATGAAGCTCGAATAGGCCGTTCGCAGCTTGATCTGTGCCTGCGCCCAGGGCCGGCCGCTGGCCTGGGCGCGGATCACGTCCCGCACGGCATCGCGGATCGGCATGAAGGCGTGGATGATCTTTGCGCCCCGGAGCGTGATTCCGTCGCCGCTCTTGCCGCGGCGGATCTCGATGGGAACGGCCGTGCCGTCGATGATCTGGCACAGGCGGCCGTCCTTGCCTTTGACGAAGGAGCCTTCCTTGATCGTCGCCCCCTCGGCGGCCGTGCCGGCGCGCGGAGCGAGCTCCTGGTCGTCGTCTTCCTCGGTCGAAGGCTGAGTGGTGATGACGCCGGCCGGCAGGCGCGCCAAGGCCTGGTCGAGCAGGTCCTCGAGGGGCGCCGCCGGCGTAACCGGCCGGCAGGTGTAGGACAGCCCAGGGCCGTAAATGCCGCGCCGCTGGGCATGGCGGCCGAGCACCATCTCAGGGTGATGGACGAAATACTCGTTGATCTCGACGATGCCGCGCCGCAGATAGCGCCGCTCAGTGCCCTCGGCGGGCAAATCGGGATCACCGTCGATATCCGAGGCCTCTTCCGGCACCTCGGCATCGTCGAGCCTCACCTCGCCGAGCGTCATCCAGGCAGGACCGGCCGGTGCTTGGCCGTCTTGGCGGCGCTGGAAGACCAGGATGTCGATCACGACCTCGGTGCCCGCGGTCGCGTGCATGCTGCCTTCGGGCAGGCGAACCGCTCCGAGCAGGTCGGCCATGCTGGCGATGTACTCGCGCGCCGCCAGGCTGCCCTTGTCCATCGTCCCGGTGCTGGTCACGAATACGGCGATCCCGCCCGGCAGGAGGCGGCTGACCGAGCGGGCGATGAAGTAGTCGTGCAGCCGCAGGCCGAGCGAGGCCGTCGTTGGATCGCCGCGGACGATGCGGTCGGCGAAGGGCGGGTTGCCGATCGCCAGGTCGAAGCCATTGCCGAGCCGGCAGCGCGTATAATCCTCGCAATGGATGCGGGCTTCCGGATGAATGAGCCGGGCGATCCGCGCGCTGATCGGATCGTATTCAACCCCGGTCAGGCGGGTAGTCTCCCGCAGCTCGTCGGGCATCGCGGCGAAGAACAGGCCCGTGCCCATGCCGGGCTCCAGCACCCGCCCGCCGGTGAAGCCAAGATGTTGCACGGCGCGCCAGATCGCACGGATGATCGGCTCGGGGGTGTAGTGTGCGTATTGGGTGGCGCGCTGCAGGGCGGCGTATTCGGCGGCTGTGGTGGCCGCCATCAGGCTCTCGCCGATTTCGTGCCAGCCGTCCCGGAACCCCTCGGCCCCGGGCAGCGGAAAGCAATTCTGGGCCAGCTCGGTCGCGCCAAAGCCGATGAAGCGCAGCAATTCGCCCTGTTCGTCTCGGGTCGGTGCGCGTCCGCTTTCCTCGACGTCCTTGGAGAGCGTGATGGCGCGGACGTTGTCGCGCGCGCGTGCGGCCCAGCCGCGGGCGAGAGCACGATCGCCGGCCAGCACATAGTTCGTGCCATGGACCGGGCGGACGGTGGGTGCCGGCGGGGTGTGGCCGATCGCATCTGCGATCGGCAGAGCCGGGTCAGCGGACGAGCTTTCTGACCGGGGAATTTCGGCGGTCCAGCCGAGAGCGGTGGTATCGAACAAGGCGAGCGTGTACTGCGCGGCGTCGGGCATGAGGGCCTCCGGGCGTACGCGCGCAAACACCCGTGCGGCGGGTGTTTGGCGGGCGTGGGTTGAGGAAAAGCCAGGACGCTGCGAACGGCGCGCCTGGATGGGGGCCTTTCAGGCCTAGTATTCGCTGGGCAGCAGCAGCGTGTTGTCGATCAGGTAGAGGCTGATCTCATCCAGCGGAAAGTCGGTCAGGGAAATATCCTGGCGGGCGAGCTCGCGGCCGTTGCCGTCGTCCGCAACCGCTATGGCGGTGCGGTCCGGCTTCACGGAGAGCTTCCACACCACGAACTCTTCGCTCCGGAGGCTCGGATGCGGGCACCAGGACGCAACGAGGTCGATCAGCCAGTAGGCGTTCGCCTTCTCGGCGAGGTACTGAACACCTTCGGTGTAGACGAGGCGGCGGGTCCAGTGGCGGAACCAGCGCGTCGAGCCGGTGTGCATGGCCAGGCCGGATTCGAGTTCCGCTTTGATGTCGTGGGCAGTTTGAGATTCCATTTGCGCTTTCCTTTCGGATCTTCTCTGTCGAAGACCCCTCCCGGCTGCCGCTGAGGCGGTGGCCGGGGCAAGGGCGCAGCCGGCGAAGCCGGGCCGTTGCGCCACACTTTGGCGCGACGGACCCTTGCGGCGGCTACCGCGTCAGTGGCAGGTCTCACGGGAGAGCGCGAATGGCCCGCGCCGTATGGCGGGCGTAGACGGCGACCGCTTTCCAGTACGCAGCCATCGGTGCTTTGTGCCGGCGCCACGCGTGATCGGCCCGTGCGGCGGCATCCTGGGCGAGGTCGCCGAGCAACACCGTCAAGGCGGCTCGTGTCTCGGCAGGCATGGTCTGCAGGCTGCGGATGGCCGGCAACGCGAGGATCGGATTGCGAACCTCGCGGCGTAGGGAGCGGTCATAGCTTCTCGGGTTCGCCGGGTTCATGGCGGACCTCCTTGGCGGCCGGCCGGGTCAGCCTCACCGAAACCATCCGCGTCGGTGATACGCTGAAGCCAGGCTCGGACGTCGGCAGTTGCTATCCAGTCCTTCCGCCCGCCGTCGAGATCGAGCCCCTGAAATTTAGGCCCCGCGAGATGGCAGCGGAACTCCTCGACAACTGCATCCTTGGCACGAAGGACGGCCCTGGCGGTGGACAGTTCGTTCTGAAGGGCAAGAATGTAATTCATCACATCCCTCCCCAGCTTGCCTGGACCGCCGGCTCGGAGATCGACCCCAACACGTCGCGCTCGAGGGAACGCCGCGACTTGCGGTACGCGAGATAACAGTGTTCCGGACAATAGGGTTTGCCGATCACGTTCTCCGCGCCGCAGAAGTGGAATGATGGGCTCGACGGTTCGCCGATCGGCCAACAGCAGGGGGTCTTGCCGCGGGGAACAGCGAGTGCGCTGGGACCGGGCTTCCGAGATGTGGCCTCGCGCACGTGCGGTAGAGTGGGCGCCAACGGCACCAACTGGGCGAGCGGCGGACAGCTTGGCCGCCGCGGGGGGCGTGGCGGGGTGTCGAAGCCGCGCCTGATCGGCGACGGCCGCGCCGGCAGGTCGAGGCGATGCGCTTTGCCGACGACGGCATTCTTGCTGATGCCCATGCGGCGGCCGATTTCGGCTGTGCTGTGACCTTCGGCCCAAAGCTGGCGAAGCCTGCAAACCGTATCGGTATCCCAATCGGCGGAACTTGTTGCAAACATCGTCTATCTCCTTCGGACGTCAGAACTTTCGTGAGTGACCGCGGCTCGTGCTTCAGGGGCGATCGGGCTGGGTGCGGTTGGGTGGTGATGCCGGTAGACCGGCGATCAGCGCCTCGGCTTCCTGCCAGCAGGGCGCATCCCACCCGCCGGTGAAGGCGCTCCATTCGAGCAGATCCTTCATGACGCGGAGCAGCGACGGCGCCTGACAGATCAGGCGCGCGTTTTCTTCCGTGATCGGGCAGAGCGTGCCGATATTCGTCCAGCCGGCGATGCTTGCGACATGCACCTCGTCGGAGACGATTTGATAGACATAGTAGGTCGACGTCTCGATCCGGACGCACGTCCAGGGTTCGGGAGCGTGCATGTCACTCTCCGTGGTTGTCGGTTGATGGGGAGGAAGCTGCCGCTGTCTTCAGGCGGCGGCCTTCAGATCGGATTCTTCACTCGGAAGAACGGATGTCGGTGACTGCGCGTCGTCGCGCGCGCTCCGCGCCGCGAGGTCGGGATGAAAGGCGAGCAGGAACTCGGCGATGCGCTGCGCCTCAGCGGCGGCGCGGAAGATTTCCTTCTTGTCGTCGCGAAGTTTGCTTACCCAGTGAGCAACGTACGCGGCGCCGTTGGTGAAGTCGCAATCCGGAATGCCCAACTCCGCGCAGATCATGACCTGCGCTATCTCCGCCCGGAGCTCTTCGCGCGCGTAGTTCGCGGAGCCGAAATTGCCACTCAGATCGCGATTGAGCCTCGTTCCGCTCCCAGACCAGTGGGATAGCTCGTGAAGCTGGACGCTCGCCCACGCCGCTGCGGAGCGGAACGCGGACTGCGGCGGCATTTGGATGTGATCGGTCGCCGGTGAGTAGAACGCGCGCTCGCCACCGATTCTGATGTCGGCGCGGCTATTCCGGGCGATGCTCTCCGCGGACTCCGGCGCGCGCCATGGCGCTTCTTCAATACCGGGAGGCGTGTAGGCCGGTACGCCGTCGATCTGGCTCGCATGGAAGAGGGTGAAGGACCGTAGCAGCGGGAACCATTTGCTGCCTTCGTTCGCGTCCTGCGCGTCGTCGTCTCCCCGATCCACTTCAACCCGCTTGTAGAAGAATCCGGTGACGCCGCGGGAGCCTTTCTTGACCTGCCAACCGCGGTCCTGCGCCTGCTTGTAGGTTGCCCATCGCGGATCGGAAGTCATGAAGGCGAGCGGAGACATGCCGAGGGTCAGCACATTGATCCCGCGGTAGCGCGCACCCGTCACCACATTCTGCGGCATCGAGGGGCCGCCGGCTTTCGCGTTGTCCCAGGGCTGCCGCCAGGGTGGCGTTCCTGCCTCCAGGGCAGCGATGATTTGGTCGGTGATTTCGGCGTAGTGGTCACGGGGGTTTCGTTCATGCTTGCGCATCTGGATGTCCTCATTCCGTGAGTGGAACACCCCTCCCAGCCCCGCGTCCTGGCCGGCCGGGGCAAGGGCGCGCGGACGGGTCCCATCGCGCTCGTGCGATGGGTGGCCGGCGCGAGGCCGCAGGCCTTGTCCCTTGCGGCGGCCGCGCCACGGCGCGGTAGCCGGTGTCTTTTCAGCTTCGCTTTTTCATCTCTCGCTGGAGATCGCGCGCGACCTTCTCATCGGAATGTCCGAAGAGATCCGCCACCAGGGAGGCGGTCACGGAGGGGATGACCTGGCCGTCGTCGTCGGGCGCAAGCCATTCGGTGTCATCGTTTTCGACGATCCATGCGAGGGCCCGGCGATAGCTGGGACGAAGCGCGCGGGGGCCGCGTGTCATAGCGGCGCTCCCTGGCGGAGCGAGAGCCCGACGGCGATCTGCCTGACCCAGATCGGCATGGCGGAAAGCATGAAGCTCTCACCGGACCAGGCGAGCAGCAGAGTGGTGCCCATCGTGTCGGCGATCGCCTTTGCGGCTTCGGGCGGCACCGCATTGCCGATGCGCTCGCGCCAGTCGGCGTCGGACAGACCGTCGAGCTCGAGGTGCTCCTCCGGATCGACGAGGCTCTGCAGGGCCGCAAGTTCGAGGGTGGTGAACGGCCGGTGCCAGGTGCCGTCCAGGCTTCGAATGACGGCCACCAGCCGGTCCTGGGCGGCCGGCAGAGGCCTTCCGGGAAGGTTCAGGCCATGCGTCTGCTGGCGGGGATCGGCGACGCTCCAGGCGCCATTGTCGTGCTGACCGGATGCGGAGACGGTGTTCGCGGTCTCGGACCATGGGATCACGCCGTAATGGCCGCTGTTGACGTACGCATCGCCCTTCTCCCGATGGAGGTTTGGCCGGGGATCGGCGACCGCGAAGCTGCCATTGCTGGGGAGGCTCTCGCCGGCGACGGTACCTGTGGTCTGGGTCCAGGCGGCCACCCCGATCGAGCCCGACCGGCGTTCGTCGGTGCGGGGGTCGGCCACGCACATGGCGCCGCTGGCAACGCGATCGGAGCCGGTCACGGTGCGGGCCGGCTCGTCGAAGCGGTGGACGTGGAATTTGCTGGTATGGGCGCCGTCGGGCCAGCCCGTCCGGGGATCCGCGATGGCGATGTCGCGGCTGCTGGTGACGGCGGGCGACGGCGATTGCCACGGAACGACGTGGTAGACGTTGTTGAACTTGGCTGGGCCGCCATGGCGCGGATCGGCGACGGCGTGCGGACCGCCGCCCACGAACATCTTGCCCGTGACGACGGGCGCGGGCTCGGACCAGGGTCTTACGCCGAGCTGCACCGATCGGGCATGACCGTCGATGCTCGGGTCCGCGACGCTGAAGGCGCCGGTTCCGGGTCGGCCGTTGCCGGTAATCGTGCCGGCTGGCGCGTGCCATGGCTGGACGCCAAGGGTTCCGTTCCGCCAGGGATGGTCCGGCATCAGCCGGAACTCGGCGAGAACCCCATCCTCGACGCGGAGACGCTTGAGGGAACGCCAGTCGGACCCTGCCTCAACGAAGGCCAGGCGCACCCAGGTCTGCCACTGCAGGGAGGGAACGCGGTGCATTGGGCCCGCCGCCTCGACATCTCCCGGCAGCGGCAGGCGACCGAGAATGTCACCGACGGCGCGGAGCTGGCGCTTCGGCGGCTCGTACAGGAACGGCGGAACTTTCTGCTCGTGACGCGCGACGAGGAGGAAGCGCTTCCGGGTCTGGGCGAGGCCGCCGAGTTCACCGCAATCATGGGTCGTTTCCGCCACGGCATAGCCGTAGCTCCGAAGCAGGGCGACGATCTGCTCGAGAAGACCACGGCCCCTGCGGGCGATGCGCGGGACGTTCTCGAAGAGGATGAGTTCCGGCGGATCGTCCTGGAAGGCTTCCAGGGTGAGCCACACGCCGCGCAGCGTGAGTCTGTTCAGGGCCTGGTATTTGTCCGTGAGGCTCAGCGCTTCCGCGAGCAGGCCGGAGAAGCCTTTGCACGGTGCCGACAGGAAGACGATATGCGGGCGTTCTCCACCCGCGGCGCGCTGGATGTCCTGTGGCCCTGCGGGACGCCACCCGAACGGGGCCGGTCGGCCGTGGAAGGCGGCGTACTGGTCGGCGTCGAAGAGATCGAGCACCGTGCCGGGAACGCCGGCCAGCCGTTCGAAATCCCGAATGGCGGCAGGCGACACGTCGATGCCGCCGAGGCAGCGGAATACGGCCTGCATGTTGCCGATGCGGGCGCTGCCGCGGTTGAAGCCGCGGGCCCCGCCGCCGAGGCCGCAGAACAAATGAAAGTGGCGGATTTCGCGAAGGTCGATCGAGGCGGAATTGCCTGTCGGCATGGGGCTTCTCCTTGCAGGATGACCCCTTCCCCACCCCGCATCCCGCCGGCCCGGGGCAAGGGCGCGCCCAGACGGGCCCCATCGCGCGAGCGCGATGGGTGTCTCGGCGCGCGGCCGAAGGCCGTCCCCTTGCGGCGGGCCGCGGTGATGCGGTAGCCCTCAGCCTTTCGTTTCTCTCGTGATTTGCTCGATCACGGCGGCCGCGCGTGCTTCGCGCGTCTTGGGTGCGGCAAGCTGTTCGGCTGACATGAGGGTGGTGTCGATCACCACGCCCTTGCGGCCAATCCTTGATTCAGCAAATCGGATGGCTTCCCCCCGATCTTCGAACAGTTTCGTCTTCGGCTTACTTATGCCGGCGGCCACCCGGACACTGACGTGTCCGTCATCCATTCGGTCAACACAGATGTAGCGCATGGCCCGGCATTCCTTTCGTGGTTGCGGGCGGGGGCAGTGCTGGCGGTGAAGGTTCGGCTCCAGCGAACCTTCTCGATCCAGCTGTTGCGGTTCGAGCGCCGCCGGCGGGCGCTGTGCCAGCCACGTCCGCGAACGCTTGCCTCTCGCGTCCACCCTGCGGCTTCGAGGGATGTGCCGGGCTCGTCGGCGCGGGTGTAGGTGATGATCTTGCGCCAGCCGCGGCGCTGCGCCTCACGCGCGCACCATCCGTACAGCATGGAGGCCGCATTCCACCGGAGCGCGGACGGCACGTCGCGGCGGATGCAAAGCCGGTTCACCTCCAGAATACCTCGGCCCATCAGGGCCGGCGCGACAGGGTTCCCGACGACGGCGACGCCGATCAGCGTCGCCCCGTTGATGACGGCATTGTGGAAGCGCCAGGTGACGGGGATGCCGCAATGCGCATGGTGCAGGCCGATGAACCGTCTCACCGAATTGGCGGCGATGGGCTTGAACCTGAGCTGCCAGTCGAGGACGAGGCCGCAGCAACCATCATCGGCAACGCGCCGCAATTGCTGTCCGCAGATCTCTTCGATGCCGATCGACCGGATGAAGTGGCGTGCCCATTCCGGGTCGTCGTTCATGTCCAGAACGATCTGCTCGTGAAGCCCTTCGCAGCAGGTATGCAGCATGAATTCGTGTCCCCAGACCTCGAACATTTCTGCGCGCTCGGGTTGGCCACAGAACAGGCAGGGAAGCGCATCGTGCGCCGGGGCGCGTTCAAGCATCAGGCGGTGCTCCTTCAGGTGTGCGGCCGGCGAAATGCGCCTGTCGCCGCGTGATTCGGGGTTTCGAGAAGGTTCAGGGGCCAGCTTCAGCACTCAGCCATTCCGGCGGCCTGGCACGCTGGAAGCGGATGCGCTGCCAGTACAGGCGGGCGCGGGCGCGGACCGCGCTGCGCGGATAGTGCCAGCCGGTGCGCGTCTGCACGCGCTCCAGTTCGCCGGCATTTGCCCAGTTGATGATGGTGGCAGCCGTCACGCCTGCCTCGAGCGCAGCCTCGCCAAGGCGCAGGTGGTCTTCGTCCAGGGACGCGATTGAGATCGGCTTCCCGGTTGCGTCGCGAAGGCGCCGCATCATCGGTTCGGAAAGGTAGCGCTGGTTGGCGTTCCATCGTCGCTGGAGAAGACGAACGGTGCCATCTTCGATGCGACCCTCGACCCAGGCGATGTCCTTGCCGAGCAGCTGAGCGGCTTCCTCGATCGTCACACCGGGGCGGGAGCGCAGGCGCTTGATGACAGCCTGCACCGTGACCAGCGGGATCGCGCCGGTGCCCCGCCAGTCAACCCCCGCGAGTGCCGCGCGAAACTCCGGGACCGGAACGCTGGCGCGCCGTGCGGCCTCTCCTTCCGTGAAGCCAATCGTTTCGCGCAGCGCGGCGCATTGGTGCCACGGCACGTAGACGATGCCGCGCATGGCGCCGACCGTGCCGGTCTTCCACTTGAGCTTGCCTCGCGCGATGAATCCTTTGATTTCACGCGCTGTGAAGAGATAGCGTTTGCTGGCGGTCGCGACCGAGATCCATGAACGATCGGAATCACCGACAGGACAGCCGCGGCTGATCCAGCGGGTCGCGTTGGTCTTGGCAATGTAGGTCTCCCCGCCTTGCTCAAGCGCATTCAGTGTGCCGTTGGCGATGGCGCGGCACATCCGGCTGCGCGCGCAACCCGCCTTTCGTGCCAGCTCACTGACGGTCAGGCCGGGCATCCAGGGCAGGGTCAGGTGGCGCTTGGCGCCGTGGGCGAGCGGCGGATAGCGCACGCTGTAAGCCTCGAGCGATGCGGGAACACCCTTCCCGCCCCAGATGGTGGCGCAGGTCCTGCAACTCAGCGAGTGCTTCCGCTGCTGCCAGAGCCGGTAGGTCGCGCGGAGATTTTCGGCCAGTGGCTTACCGTGCCAGGGCATCGGCCGGCCGGCATGGCGATCGGCGACCAGTTGCTGGGCAACCTGGGGGGCAAGATACCAGGTGCCGAACTGGGTCGAGTGCCGGCCGGTGCCGTAGGGATTGCAGCGCAGCGCCGTGGGCACGTAGCCCAGGCGTGCATATTCGGAGAGCTTATCGCTCCGTATGGACAAAGCCTGCTTGAGGCTGGCCAGTGGCACGTAGCCGGCGGCCGGGAACACCCGCTGCGCCTTCCAGGCCTCCCAGGCGTCGCGGGGGATGACCCACAGGCCGAGGATGAACGCGAGGTCTCTTCCGACAGCGCGATGGCCATGCTCGACCACGAAGCGCTCCCAGGCATCGTCCCGGGGCGGTTGAGGCGCGGGGCTCATGTCCGCGTCTCCAGCTCGTCCTGGAGGGCGGCCTGGCCCGCCAACACCTGCTGGGCGGAGAGCTCCGCGACAGCGCTGAGCAATTTGACGACATCCTCGTTGAGCGCGGCCAGGCGCTCGGTCGGGATCCGCTCCATCGCCCGGGACCATTCATTGAAGGTGGCCGGCAGGGTCTTGGCGACAGGTTTGGCCTTCGGCGCGACGGTCTTCAGTGCCTCGGCCATTGGCATGCGGATTTTCTCGACGCCATGCCGGCTGAGGCAGAAGAATTGCCCCGGGGTGAGCGCGTTGAGATCCGCGAATTCGACTTTCGATGCCTTGAACTGCGGTGCCAGCGCAGACCATGCAGTAGGGTCTTCCTGCCAGCCGATCAAGGTGAGGTTCTTGTTGGCGAACAGCGTCCTCTGCAGCGTGCCGGTGTAACGCAAGGCGGTGATGAACAGATCGAGCGCGCGCTTCCGGCCGCGCTCCGCGAATTCGTTGATGATATCCGCGGCCTCGCCGATTCCGTTGCTGCGCTTTCGGCTGGCGCTGAAAAGCTGACCCTCGTCGATCACGACGAAGATGGGTTTCCGGTACTGGTCGGCGACGTCGAGGATGGCACGGCCGTAGGGCACGAACTCCCCCGCATCCGTCGCATTGACGACGAGGATTGCCTGGTCGCGTTTGGCAAGTGCGTTTCGCAGCATGTCGGGATCAGCGACCGCATCCCCATAGAGGGATTCAAGCTCGGCCTCGGGGTCGATCAGCACGCTGACCCAGCCCTGCACCGAGAGCTGCTCGGCCATCAGCAGCCCGGCGTTCGTCTTGCCGTTGCCGCGGGGACCGATCGCGACGGCGAGCAGTCCAGTCGTGGCGTATTCATCCAGCGTGATCGGCGTGCCACCGAGCTCGAGGGGCGCACCGAGCATTTCGTCGCGGCGAATGACGTTGCGTTTCATGGGTCAGTCCTCCGCAGGCTGAAGGAGAACGTCCTTCATCCGCATCAATTCTTTCGGGGAGAGGGAGAAGACGACGGCGAAGTCGTTGATGACCTGCTCGTCGATCTGTTCCAGCGTGCCGGCGCGCTTCGCCTGGGCGAGAAGTTTCCGCAGCCCGGCCCAGCCGTGGCTGACGCCGGCTTTGGCGCCAGGGAGCGTTGCGATTTCCGCGTGAAGCTGTTCGACCGTGTAGGGCTGGGCGTCCGGGCCGAGATCGCTGCGCAGCCGATCGTTCAAAATCCCCAGAAGTTGCAGCGGAGGCAGATAGCCGTGGACCTTGCGGATGAGGGATCTCTCCGCCTCGGTGAAGCTGCGCGACGGCTGAGGATTGCGCAGCCGCCGCGCCTCGGGCCTGACCTTGCACGAGCTGCAGGCGGGGATCTTCCGGTCGGCGTCGGGGTCGGAATCGATGCTGCATCCGCAGATGCTGCAGCGCTGTCCGGCGCCAAGGCCCTCCTCGGCGTTTCGGCGACGCAAAGCGGGTGTGGTGGCCTCCGCGCCATTGCCTGGCGGAAGCGCGCGCTGATGTGCGAGCATGAGTTTCTCCTTCCCCGACGCCGCCGCCGGAGACTGTTTGGGTTATGAGGTGTGTGAAGGGCTCTTGCTTCGGTGGCCGGGGAACGGATGGCCCGGCCTGCTGGCGGTCAGCCGATGGCGCCCTCTCCGAGCTTGCGCTGATCAGGCCGCACTCGGCTCGTCGAAGAAGTCCGGGTGCCGGATGGCGAGGTCGGTCGCTGGCGGCGCATCGCAGTCGAACAGAACGTATTCCGCGCCTTGCCTGCGCGCCTTCAGAAGAACACCCGCCAGGTCATCAGGAAGACCTTCGGCAACCCCCTCCGGGGCATAGACCAGCCATCCGTAGCGCGTCTTGCCGCCGGCGATCTGTGCCGCGGCGTCATTGGCCGGATCCCGGAGCACCGCGTCCGAGAGCTGGTCGTCGAGCCATGCCCATGTGGCGGGCGAGAGGTGGCCGCTGGATGCATCCAGGAAGGTTCTGAGGGTCATGGTTGGCCCCCCTTCCCTTCTGACGCGGCAATTCTGATGTCGCCTTCCGCCCGCGCGAGCTGCTCGTAGACGAAGTTGCTGCAGTCGATGTCTGCGATCGTCGCGCTGGCGCCGAGATCGAGGACATGGGCGCCGCCGCCAAAGGCGTCGATCCGGGGCTTTGAGCAGGAATGGCTCCAGGAAAAGCCCCAGAAGCCGCCCAGTTTCAGGTCGGCGGCACAGCGAAGTACGAAGCGGATCACGTGCTCCGGACTGCCATATTCATCGCTATGGATCCATAACGCGCCCGGATCGGACTCGTGGTCGACCTCCATGTCGAAGCCAAGGGTCTCCCCCTCATCCCTGTCCAGTTCGGCGGCGAACTCTCCCCGGATCATCTCGGCGCGCGCGGCGTTCTCCGCAGTGCCGACGTCGAAGATGCACGAGAACTGCGTATAGAAGTCAGCCATGGTCCAACTCCCCGCCATCGAGTCTGGTGCCGGCGCGCGCCATCCACGGTTCTGGACGGATGCAGCGCACCCAATCGGCAAAAGACGGGATGCGCCCCAGGTCCTCGAGGATATGCTGCTCAGCGATCAGGCGGACCGGAATGGCGTGCCCGTCCGAATTGGTGATCGTGGTTCCGAACAGAGCCTCCGCCGTTATATGGACAGACTCTGCCAGAGAGCGCTTTCGGCGTAGCCTCGACGATGAGTGCGACTGGGCTGGAGGTCTGCCATGTCGAACGACTCTATAAGCATTGATGCGCCTGCATTGGGTGGGTTCGACCCGGCTGCATCGCAGTTTTCTGTGTATCTCGATGCGTCGGGATGTTCGCCCAACACCGCGCGCGCATATGCTCAAGATCTTTCGCATCTTCGATCCTTTCTGGTTGAACAAGGTTTGGAATGGCCGAGCCTCACGCCCGCGCTTGCGGTTGATCTGCTGCTTCACCTTCGGAACAAGCGGAGCCATCGTCGCGGTGCTGCCCAGTATCCCTCGCTCGCGACAGTCAACGGCGAGCGGGGCGCACGTCTCAGCACCGCGACGATCAACCGGGTGTTGGCCGCCGTGTCATCATTCTACGAGTGGGGCAGGATCACCGAGCGGTTCGATGGCCCTAACCCGATCACCCGTGTTCACGATCGCGCCGCCGCTCGGGTCTCGGAACGTCATCGGCCGTTCCTGACCGGCGTTGTGCCGCCGCGCCCGATTACGACCGACTGCCTCGACAACTATTCCGATGGCACCGCCCGACTGCGCATCCCGGTCGGTAAGACCGCACGCGAACGTATGATCCCACTCCATGACGAAGCGGCCGACGCTCTGCGCGCGGTGCTGGCAATCCGCGCGGAGGTCGCCGACCGGCACTTGCCCGACGAGCGGACCGGCGATCTGGTCCGGTTCGTGTTCGTCTGGCGGGGCAAGCTTATGAGCGATCGGCATCTGTTCGGAACGCCGCTCAGGCGCGCATGCGAAGCAGCGAGTCTTATCGACGCCGTCGGCAAACCGACGATCACCATGCATCGCTTTCGCCATACGCTCGGCACCGAACTTGCCGAGCGCGGCGCGAAGCTGCACACGATCATGAGCATCCTCGGTCATGAGAGTCCACAGATGACGATGGTCTATGCGCGGATCAGCGATGCCGAGGTATTACGCGACTATCGCTCGGTGCTCGAACCGGGCGCCATGATCGCGGGTGCGGGAGCCGAGGCGATCCGCGCCGGCGCCCTCAGCGACAGTGCAATCGATTGGTTGCGCACCAACTTCCTGAAGACCGAGCTCGAACTGGGGCATTGCCTGCGGCTGCCCTCGGAAGGGCCGTGCGAATGTGATCTCTATCTGAGCTGCTCGCGGTTCGTGACGACGCCAACTTATGCTCCGAGGCCGCGAGAGCGCCACCGGCTCGAACTGTCACTTGCAGACGATGCCCGCGAGCGGTCCTGGCCGCGCGAGGTCGAGCGGCACTGCTCGGTCGCCCACCGTATCGAGCAGTTGCTCACAGATCTTGGACAAGGAGTAGATTGAGATGGCGACAGCGCGTGTGGCCCGGTGCTCGCCCCGGTGGGTCCACAGGCACCTCCCCGCCGCCCGCTCCGCTTGCGCGCTGATACGCGCTATGCGGACGGCGGGGCCCCTCCTATGGACTACCGGGACGACCACCTCCATCAGTGCCAAGATCAGACCGCGCTTGCATGTCCACATAACCGCCGCGAAGCATCCCTCTGCGTGGTGGCGCAGAGCGCGATGGCGAAAGTCGGCAATGATCATCTTCGATGCGTCCAGCCAGTCATGGATGGGCTGGTACGCTTCAGGCGTGCCGCCGAACCTTCGTGCCGAGGAGACGGCATGGTGATAAGCGTTTGCCATGGCTTCCTCCTCAAAACTCGTGTTCGTGCAAGTGGGAGTCGACATAGCGCTCGTTGTATTCGAGGGTGATCGTCCGATCGGCGAGCGAGAACCGGAACTGGCCATAGGCGCCCTCGCCGTCCTCCCAACCGGAGTGCGTATCCTCAAGAAAATCGCTGGCTAGGGCCTCGAGAAAGTCGCGGGCGGTCGTGACCTTGTCTTTGACAGCGACCGTGTCGGTCTCGAACACCACGGTCTTGACGGTGATGTCCGCGATTGGGAGCTGGATCTCCGCGTTTTCCGCGCTGAACGCCGTTGCCTCCTGGAACGAGCCGCTGTCGCCGTATCCGTCGAAGTCGATGGTCACGGTGGCGATGCCGGCCGTTGCGAGCGCGTCAAAGAGAACGCCCTTGTTGTGCGGCAGGATCTCTGCCTTGAGCTTTGCCCCGCGTTCAACCCTCGCCTCATACGCTGCGAATTGGTCGTCGATCATCGTATCTTCCTTTCAGGCGGCCGCACGCCGGACATAGGCGAGCCAACCGTCGATCAGTGTTGCGAGGGAAGGGTCAGTCAGTTCGGCGAACCCGCTTTCGTCGAAATCGGAATCGGCGACGTTGAACACCTCGGCGCCAGCGCGCCGGTACGCGGCGGCGATTACCCCGAGGGGTGCGTAAGCGAGTGCATGCCAAGGACGCGGATCGGGATGCCTGTTGACCGCGATCATCGGCCCGCTGACAGCGAGTTTGGCGACGAGCTCGATTGGCGCTTCGCGACTGCCGATCACGGGCAAGCCTGCGGCGATGCAGAGCGATTTGACGTGGTCGCAATCGTATCCGCTCAGCCTCGAAGTCTCGAAGTGGAGCGTGAACCCGCCGCGGCCGATATGGAGGTGACCACCGATGGTCTGCTTCGCCTGCTCGATGTAGGTCGCGTAGCCGAACTCTTCCTTGCTCATCGCCCGATCCTCGCGAAGCTGGCGACAGGAACCGTGGTGCTCGAATCCGAAAGAAACCCCGGAGCGGCAGCAAGGGCGAGGATGACGAATGCGAACAGTATTGCGCCGCTGATGATGCGCAGCGCTTTCACGACTTTGTTCATGTCTGCTTTCCTTTCGGATCTTCTCTGTCGAAGACCCCTCCCGCCGGCCGCGTCGCGGAGGCGGGGCAAGGGCGCAGCCGGCGAAGCCGGGCGCGCGGCGCCGTCCGCGCGACCCTTGCGGCGTCGAACGCGCATGCGGCACGCCCCTGACTGGCTCTAATTCATTCCGTCTTTAGTGACTCGGTTACCGTTGTGCCCGACCCACGCCGCTATAAGAGCGTGCCCCGCACGTCTGGATTGCCTCTCCCTTGCCTCCAACTGGTCAGTTGGCTCTCCACATCCTTCCAATGTGCAAAGCAGGCCCAGATCGTGAGGCCCGGCCTTGTCATGGGCGGGCCGAACCCGAAACTCGGATGCTTGGCGCCGCAGATGGCGCAGCGCCGCGCCTCATGTTCGTCGATTGAGCCGAGAGGCGGTTCGGGCTCAGCTTTTGGTCGACAGTTGCTCGACATGCGACCTCCGATACCGGGCCGGGCGCAAGATCAGGCAGCCGACGCGGCGCGCGACCTCTTCCCTGGGATATTGGGTTCGTCCGCCCAGCCTATGACCCTGTTCGACCCCGGTATGTCTTTCAGGAAGTCCGAGGGTTTCGCTGGTCCGTGCCGGAAGCTGCAATGCGAGATGGTAACGCGCCGCATGCCGCGCGTGATGCCGACATAGGCCAGTCTTCGTTCCTCGTTGAGGTCGCCATAGGTCGGCGGGAATAACCCGTTCTCCCACGCAACCAGAAACACGTGCACGAATTCGAGTCCCTTCGCGCGGTGCAGCGTCATCAGCTTGACGGTGTTGGCGGCATCCTCGCCTGGGCCGCCGGTCGAAAGTGCGGCGTGGTCGAGAAGCTCGCGCGCGTTATGGAAGGATCCGGCCAGTTGGATCAATTCCTGCACATTGTCGAGGCGGCCTTCCATCGTCTCCGCCTGGCTCTCGCGCAGCATCTTGCGATAGCCTGTCGCATCCAGGACGAGGGAAAGCTGATCGGCGACAGTTGCCGCCGGCTGGCGCGCCACGTTGCGAATTGCGTCAGCGAAGAGCAAACCCCCTGCGCGGGCTTTCGGCGGCAGGGCCGCGGTCTCCAGCGCCTGCAGGAGCGGGACGCGGCGCCAGGCGGCCTCCTGTTCGAGGATGGTCATCGCCTTTGCGCCGAAGCCGCGCGCGGGTGAGTTGATGACACGTCGGAAGCTCTCATCGGCCTGCCGCTCGTCTGGTGCTGCAACCAGCCGGAGGAGTGCGAGCGAGTCTTTGATTTCCGCACGCTGGTAGAAGCCGACGTCGCCTATGATGGTGTATGGCACGCGGCCGCGCATCAGGAATTCTTCGAACAGGCGGCTGAGACTGTTGCTACGATAGAGGACCGCGAATTCCCCCCAGGAAGTCCCTTCGGCGCGCCGGCGCACGATCTCCTTCGTGATCTCGGCCGCCTCTGCTTCGCCGGTGTTGAAGCGAACGATTTCGATCGGCGTGCCGGCCTGCTTGCGCGTGTAGAGGGTCTTTCCGAGACGGCTTTGGTCGCGTTCGATGACGGCATTGGCGACAGCCAGGATGTTGCCTGTGCTCCGGAAATTCTCCTCGAGGCGAACTTGAGTGGCGCCCGGAAAATGCCGCGCAAACCTACGGATGTAGGTAATATCGGCGCCACGCCAGCCAAATATCGACTGGTCGTCGTCTCCGACTGCAAAGATCTCATGATGATGGGAGCAGAGGTATCGCAGCCAGATGAACTGGGCGCGATTCACGTCCTGATATTCGTCGGTCAGGACGCGATCGAAGCGGCCCGCCCAACGATCCCGATAGGCCGCATCGTGCATCATCGCGCGTACGGGCCATAGCAGCAGGTCTCCGAAATCGGCCGCGTTGGCATCCTGGAGAATGCGCTGATACTCGGCATAGATGTGTGCCGCGCTGCGCAGGCCGTGGGCGTCGACAGGAAACCCGTCGCGATTGGCTTCTGCGATCTGTGCTTCGGCCGCTGCCGGTGCGTCACGGGGGGTGACAAGATCATCCTTCCATTTGCTAATGCGATTGCAGACCAGCTTCAGCGGATCCCGCGCGCCGCTCATCTCGTCCTCGCCTGCGGCCAGGTTCATCGCCTTCATGACACGCTTGACGATCCTGCGGGTGTCATCCGCATCGAGGATGTCGAAGCCCGGCCGCAGGTCAGCGACTTCCGGTTCGATGCGCAGCTGCCGCGCCCCAAGGCCATGGAAGGTGCCGACCCAGCTTGGCGACATCTCATCGCCGAGCGCGGCCCGGATGCGGCCGATCATCTCGCCCGCTGCCTTGTTGGTGAACGTGACGGCGATGATCCGGTTGGGCCGGATGCCGTGCGTGATGATTCTGTCGGCGACCGCGGCAGTCAGCGTCTTGGTCTTGCCAGTGCCGGCCCCGGCAATGACCAGAGTTGGTCCTGTCATTGTTGACGCTGCGCGCTGCTGCGGGGTGAGGTCATCGAGAATCTGGGGCATGTCAGGCAGCCTTTGACTGGGCGCGCGGGTAGTGCCCGGGCGTGACCGCGAGGGTCTCGAGGGTGTCGAGGAAGCGTTCTGCAGCGAAGCCGGCCGGCCAGGGTTCCCACGCGGCGAATCCCTGCACCGGGGCGAGCGGATCGTGCTCAAGCGGATCGACGGTGATCTCGAGGTCCTCGCGCAGTTCGCGGCGGGACCAGCCGACCACGTGCAGGCCCTCGCTGGCCGCCGCCAGGTGGTCGGCGCGTTTGTGCTCGCGGTATGATCGCTCATCCCAGGCTGGGAGCGCGTAGCGGATGTCGAGCGCGGCCTGGTGGAGCGTGACGAGCCGCTCGTAGCCCTCGCCGAGAAGAGGCTTGATGGGCGTGATCGGGTCGTAGCCACCCAGCAGGGCCTCGGTGGCGTCATGAAGCAGTTCGCGTCGCGCCTCAGCCGCGGTGAGCGGGCGGTCGGCGCCAAGACGACGAAGGGCCAGGACGGTCAAAGAATGCTGGGCGACTGAGAGCGGGTTGGGCCAGGCCGAGTAGCCGGCCCATCGATAGGTACGCGACAGACCGATCGCCAGGTCGCGGTCAGTCCAGGCCTGCGGGTCCGGCGCCAGCAGGTTGAGCCTGCGGCGGGAGGGGAGCAGAACCCAGGCGCGGGAAGGTTTCATGCTCCGGCCTCCCGTTTGAGGACCTCGTTCCAGTCGAGGCCCTCAGGTGGCCGCATCCGGACGAACGGGAGCCCCGCCTCACGCGCAATCTCCGCATGCCGCTCGGCGTAGCGGTCGCCGGCACGATTGGCGTCGACCGCGCTTTCGACCACGGCGCCCGGGAGGGACGTCAGGGCTGCACACGCGGCGGTGAGGGCCTCGATGGTGCGCGGGCCCATCCCCCCGCCGGTCGCGGCGTAGAGGGTGTCGGGCCTGATCCCCTCCCGGGCCGCCACGCTCAGCGCGTCGATCGGCGCCTCGGTGATGACCAGCCGCGAGACCTGGCTCTTCCCCGCGCGGAAGCGGAAAAGAGTCTTGTCCCCTCCCCTCAGCGAGCCTTTGAACTGCGGCCCGCGGATCTCGACATGCGTGACCTCTCCGCCGTCGCGATGGGCGAACCACGCGCTGCCGTACGCGCCGTCCCGCACGGCATCCTGGGACGCCGCGGCATCGAGCAGGGTTCGCGACAGCCGCCGTTCCTCGGTCAGGTAGGCCCAGGCCCGACTTCCCGGGCGCAGGCGCGGCCTCGCCGCCCATCTCTCCGCGACGGAGCGTGTATCCCCCTGCCCTCCCCGCCTGCGCTCGACCGGGGTGTGGCGTGGCGCGATCCCGACGAACCGGCGCAGGACCTGGCGGACATGGCCAAAATTCAGGGACGGATCGAGGTGCTGGACGAGCGTGAAGACGTCGCCCTTGGCGGTCGATTGCGGATCCCACCAGCCGCGCCCCTCATGCGTGATGATGAGCACCTCGCCCTCGTCACGGCGGTATTTCAGGGCGCGGCGGGTGCTCTCTCGTGGATCTAGCTTCCAGGGCCGGCCCAGGTTCTCCAGGACGGCCGCGCAATTCACCTGGGCGCGGAACAGGTCGAGTTCGGTGTCGGCGGTCATGGCACGATGCTCCTGGGTCTGCGGCGATCGGCCTGACGGCGGGGAACTCCCCGTCCCTTCAGTCCAATCCTTTCGCGACCCAGCGACCGCGAAGCCGGAGGGGGGCAAGGGCGCCGCCGTCTCTGGCGGCGGCCGCGCAGCGGCGTCCCTTGCGGCCCGACCGGCGCAAGCGGTAGCGGAACTCTTGAGCTCTTCGCCTTTCATTCCCCGGCTTATGCCGAGGGAGTTTGCGAACGGCGCACAGCGTCAGGACGGCAGGCGCCTATACTCCGCGATTAATAGGGAATAGCACTGGGTCCGCTGGTGTGCGCGTCCGGCATCTCAGGCGCATCTATGAGCCTGCCTACCGCACCAAGCCCGCTGAAACACTCGTCCGCGCCACGCAGTTCCCCTCGTGGCAAGTCTACCGCGGCGTTGGGGACAATGCGGTCAAGCTGCTTGCCGGCGCCATCAAGCCTAAATTCGCCCTGAGGGCGTGATTCGACCCATGCCCGGCGCTCGATCGCCGGGTAGGCGGTCTCGGGAGCGGGCATTCAATGAAAAGGCCCATAGCTGAGCACCGAAGATGGGTCTGGCTTCTACGATGCTTCTCAAGGGCAGCGGCGGGGCGCGTAATGATGGCCATTTCCGAAATTCAGGCCTACTGAGTATAGGGCCTTCCGACGCAGCAGCCCCGCGCCGCATCCAACCGATGCGCCCGCGTCTGCTGGCGGGCGAGTGCCCCCAGTGGCACGATGTCGCCTGATGTCACATGGCCGCATTTGGCGACCTCGGCGGTAAAGCCCGCCTTCACTGCGTCAGGCAGGTCTGCACCCAGCAGGAAATAGCGCAGATAGACAAGGAAATGCGGGTGCCGGAAGATGTCCTCTCCGCGCGTGCCGTTCTTTTCAAACGTCTCCCGCCGGGAACGGCCCCGCCCGCCGACGTTGTAGTTTGCGTCATTAAAGAATCTGGCCCTGACCTCGGGGATGCCCTTCCGGGCAATCAGCGACCGCATCAGCCCGCAGACCAGCTCGCCGTTCGCCCGCGCATGCTCGCCGCAGTCGCGCAGCGCGTGCGCGTCCATTTCGATTTGCTCGGCTAACTCCCGCTCGAGAGGCGTCAGCTCAATGGCGTCTGCGCCGGTCAGCGTCATCTCCCCAGCGCGCCCAGCGCGCTGGGGATGCCGCCCCCGAAGCCGCCGCCGTCCGCTCGAATGCCGCCGATGCCCTGCCGGTTCAGCGGCGCGGGCTGGCCCCGGCGCAAATCAGTCTCGATGTCGAGGCGCTGCTGCCGGGTGGTGGCCCCGAGATGGACATGCAGCTCGCTGCCGCCCAGCCACAGCACCTCCGGCAGCTTTTCATGTTGCCCAAGCCGGACGTCGAATTCACCGCTCTCGCCAACATAGAGCGCGCTGCGCAACCCGTCCGGTCGCGGGGCGGTGAAGATGTAGTTGCAGGCCGCTATCCAGTCGGGGATGGCGTGGATGGAGAAGACGCTGTGCGCATACCAGCGCCCGCTGGCACCCTGCCAGTGAACGATTGGCGGTGTGTGCGGCGCGTATGCGGCCAGTAGGCCGTTGAGCGATGACATGACCACGCCTCCTCTGGTCGCCGCTATAGCACGGAACAGGGAGCGAACAGAAGCGAATGTTGATGCGGCAGGGCCGCGCTTGAGCTACATGTTGTGTGCCTGTCCTGTCCACCCGGCAGGGCACCCCTTCCCTTTCACCAGAGCCGTCCGAGTGCCGAAGCTGTTCACACAGGCCCAACTGGAGGCGATAGCCGACGCGCTCGGGGATACCAGCGACGGGCTGACCGGCTCAGAAATCGGTCATCTGCTCGCAACGAGCCGGATGGCCGACATTGACCCGTCCCTAACCAAGCGCAAGCGGCTCTACAACGCATTCGCCAGCGAGCAGAACCAGCGGCAGGACCGGACGCATATCCTTGCCTTCATTCGGCATGCGATGAAGCCGGAGCGTTTCGCGCGGGCGCCGGAGCGGTTCGAGCCGATGCGCGCGCACCTCAACCGCGCGCTGGCTTTCGCGGGTCTTGCCATCCGCGCATCGGGGACGCTGGAAGCCGCCGAGGCAGCAAGCACGCTGTCGGAAGCGCAGCGTCGCGCGCAGGAACTGCGGGCGGATTTGAACACGCGGGGCGTCCACCCTGACGTAGTGCGGTTCTGCCGGGACGAGCTGCTTGCAGACGATTATTTCCATGCCGTCATGGAAGCCGTCAAAAGCGTCGCCGACAAGCTCCGCGCCCGCACGGGCCTGACTGACGACGGCGCGACGCTGGTTGACCGCGCGCTTGCTGGCGAGCTGCCGATGCTGGCCATCAACCCGCTTGTGACCGAGAGCGAGAAGAGCGAGCAGAAGGGATTTGCGAACCTGCTCAAAGGCACGTTCGGGATGTTTAGGAACACCACGGCGCATGCGGCGCGTATCCACTGGCCGATGACCAAGGACGACGCGGAAGACCTGCTGTCGCTCGTGTCGCTGATACACCGGCGTCTCGACGCGGCGCACATGCCGCCGCGCGTCTAGCCACAGGAGCCGAAACTTGAGATTTCCGGAAGATATGGCCGAAAGCTTACGATAGACGGCAGGTGTCGAACCCATGCTAGCCTCCCGCTTCGGGGCCACGGTGCAAGTCGGCGGTTCGAGGGGACCGGCCGTAACCCGACAGTCGCAAACCCACCCACTGCCGACCTGGCTTGGTATGTCGCGCCGGAGCGGAAACAGCGGTTTCCGAATATCCCTCCGCGAGCCCTTAACAGCCGGGTCTGGTCGTCGACGATGCCCCTCCCCGCTAGGCTCATCCGGTACAAGCTCTACACGGGAAGCATAAGCTCTCGGCAAGCGTGAGTGCCTGGACCCGTCATGTCCTGAAGCCGCACTGGCGGAGGTGGGCGCGATAATCGTCGTCGAGCACCCCCCTCCCGTCGGCAAGCTGGGCGAGGTTGAGATCGCCGCCGAAATTGACCTCGAGGGGAACGGGTCCCTGGTCGGTCACCGCTATGTCCCACGATTGTGTCCGGATGCCGGGAAAGACAGTGGCAGCCTCGCGGGCCAGCCCGCATAGCGTGGACCAATGCGGAACGCCAAACCCGATCACCGGCCGCCCGGTATCGGGGTGGCGTTCATCGCGTGTCATTTGGGAGGCGGTGCCACGGACGGCGCCGACGATCCGCCCGGATGAGAGATCGATCGCGCCGAGCATGTTGCCGGGCCGCCAGTAGTTGTCCGCCGGGTTGTCCCCGGTCGCGATCTTCGCCACGGCACGATGGATGTAAGGGCCATCCGGGCGGATGAAGACCACAAGCCGCACGGACCAGAGGCAGGGACCGAACTTTGCTTCGATCTCGGCAGCCGGCCGCAGTCGAGGCTGGATGACGTAGCCCGCCCCCTCTGCCATGGATTGCGCTGTCGCCGGCACGGGCTGCCGGGCACCCCCAAAAAGGATCAGCTCGTCGGACGCCGGATCGTACGCATCGGCGCTGATCACGTTCAGGCTGTATTTTCCGGCGGCGGGCTTTGCGAACAGGGGAAAATTAGCAGGGTCGCGCAGAAACGCCGCAATCGCATCGGGCTGGTCTAGGGTGAGCGCTCCGCGGAGCCGTCGGCCGGCTTGGGTGATGGCTGTCACCTGTGGCACGGGTAGCGCAGCGCCCGCCATGATTGTGTGGAAAAGAATTTTGTCGGCCGCAGTCTGGTACCAGTGCCGGTCGTTGCAGGCGACGTGCATCAGATGCTGGGCCTGTTTTCCGACGAAGCAGCGCTTCTCTTCCAGGCTGAGATGGGGATCCCAGAGCCGGTAGTAGAAGTATTCGCTCGGGGCAAGCTTGCCGGCGGCGCGACGCAAGGTCACGATTTCCCGTAAGATCGCACTCAACCGGCGGCCGTTGTCGAAGGCGACGCGCAGGTTCTCGGCGATATTGACCAGGGGAACCCCGTTCAACCGCGCGGCCGTGGCTACCGTCGTATCCGCCATGTCTCTCCTCCATCGGGTCGCGCCGACCGTAGAAGGGGAGTTTGCGAATGGAGACACGTCCGACCGTGGCCCTGGTGAAAGGGGTGAGGTGGTCGCAATCTCATTTCAGGTGACGCTCGCCGGCCCCGCGCATCCCCCAGATGGTCCGGGCAAGATGCAGTTCCCCTGCCTTGGCCTTCGAGACCATGCCGTGGAAGTAGCCACCCGGGCTGCCGCGGAAATGGGTTGGCGGCTTTGCCGAGACGACTGCGACGGCGATGGCGGCTTGCTCCCGGCCCATGACCAGGCAGGCGTCGCCCCAGATGAATTTGGAGATCCCCATTTCATCGCGGAGCCAGTCCGCAGCGTCCACAATCTCGGGCCAGCTCGGCGCATGGCTGTTCAGATATGGCTTCAGCCGTGGTGCGAGCTTGATCAGCTCCATTGGCGTGATCTTGAGGAGGGAACCAGAGTCCGTTCGAACTTTGCCCGGGCGCTGTTGCACATTCGTTGTTCGGTCCGTGTTGACACGACTTGCGAACCCGCTGGACGGCTGGTTTTCCCCGGGAGAAACCCGCGACGGGCTACTCTTCCCTGAAGCAATTACAGTATCTTTCAGATTCTGAAGTTGGTTTGTAGTTGTAATATGGGGCCAATTTTCTGACCCCTTGGGGTCAAGATTCACAGATTCGGAAGACGTTTGCGCCTGCGTTGGGCCCTTCGCTTCGAGCGCCGCTTCTAGGCAGCGACGCATGTGACCTTGGGTCTGCTCGAGCCTGGCAACGGCGATCTCCATTTCGATTGATCCGCTCCTGCCGGCGATGCCGCGGGAAGCCGACGCCGACGCAACGCGGAGCGTTTCCCATTCCTCCCCCGAGATCCCTTGTTCGACGGCGGTTTCCAGGAGCTGTCGGATGCCATTCCTGGCAATCGTCGCTCGGCGCTTCAGGGCCTGTAGGCGGGCACGTTCCTCACGCCCCTCTTCGGCGGCGGCCTGAAACTCCGCGTAGCGACCGGCCAGCGGCGATAGATCGAAGCCGTAGGCCTCGATGATGCGTCCCTTGGCGTCCCGCCGGCCGTAGCGCTTGCCGTTGGGGCTGTCCTTCATCACGACCAGGCCTAGTTCGACCAGATAGCGATTGAGGTTCTTCACCTGGCTTGGACCGAGACCTAGCTCTTGCTGCTGCATGGCCGCGGAAGGCCACACGATCGGCCGGGACGACGGCTGCCAATCGACGGCATCCGTAAACCGGAAGAGCCAGTCGATCGCGTGTACGACGCTTGGCCGCAGGCCCAGGTACGGTGCGGCGGCTTTGAATGCGGCCAATACCTGGCCGGGGTGCATGTCCGAGGTGAACCTATGGGTTTCGGCGACCTCAATCGTCCCCAGCATCTGGGGGGTGAGTTTTCGGAGGCCCGGCGCCTGGCCGCAGCCAAGCACCGACCCCCGCTGAACGGTGTCCATCATGATCCTTCTCCTGGTAAGGATCGCGGCAGACGCACCTCTCCTGTCCAAACAAAAACGGCAATTTTTGCTTGGCAAAAGACGAAGGTCGAGCTATCTTAGGCGTGCAAGACGATAGCTACGCGCTCGCCGCGATGTTGAATGGGAAGCCCGCCCGGCAAGGCGGGTTTTCTATTGCCTAACTACGTCATGATTTGGCTCCGAAGCTGGTGCATACGTTCCTCACCCGCGACATGAGGTCTTCCACCATGTCTTTGGGCAGGCTCGTTTCATCGAAGCGGATGCGGATCACACCGGGCTTCTTGTCAACCGTGAAGCTCGGCCGTCCCTCTCCCTGATCATCCGCCTTCGCCGGTGATTGGCTCTGCGACAGAGCTTTCAACACGAGGTCGAACCTCTGGTCGCTGTCCGCTGCACCACCTGATTTGCAAACCTCGAGGAGGCGTTCCTTTTCGGTCGGCCACCTGGCCTCCTCGACTGCCTTCGCTAGATCCATCCATTTCCGACGCCCGGTCTTCTGTGCGGGCCCAATCGCCTCGATCAGCTCCCCGGGCAGAGCGGTAGCGATGCTGATCATTCTCGACACTTCGGTCTTGTCGATGCTGAGTGCGAGGCAGATCACGTCGCGCTGGAACCGCCGCGCCTCAAGCCGCGCAGCGAATAATGCCCGTTCGATATAGGACAGATCGAGACGGTCTTGGTTCTCCTGGCCCTGGGCAACAACCAGCTCTTCGTCAGTAAGGTGTTTGACCATCGCCCTGACCGGACGCCCGAGCCTTTTCAGGGCGCGGTAGCGGCGGTGCCCGAACGCAATTTGATAGCGCCCTCGGCTCTCTGGATGCGGCCTGAGCAGAATCGGAGTGCGTTGGCCTTGGTCCCGAATGGTCGCGACGAACGCGTCCATTTCATCGTCTTCGCCAATGCGATCGGTGATGAATGAAGGGTCGATGAGATCGGTATCGATCTCGATGATCACGTCTCCGGCCTCGAGCTTTTCCTTGGCGTCTCGAAGATCGGCCGCCATCGTCTCGATCGATTCACTCATCGCGCCGACCAAGCCGACCCCTCGTGGCATCGGCCTCCGTATGGCCTGCGGCGCGCTGGGCGGAGTCTCGGGCGGCGAAATCAAATGTTCAAGAAGGTGTTTGCGCCCCATTGTCAGTAGCTCCAAGCCTGTTCGACCAGGGCCTCGATTTCCGCGTTCACCTGATTCATTGATTCGAGTGCGCGATCGTAGGTTGACCGAGTGAATTGTTCGCGTGTGACCTCGTAGAGCGTTTGCTTTGTAATCGAGGCATCAGAGATGGCCGTGCTCTTGACCATTGCATTCGTCAGCACACGCTCGCCGAAGAGCGACCGCATGAACGCCACCATCTGCGTCTGCGGCCCGTCGGTCGGCTCGTACCGTGTCACTAGATAGCGCATCCAATCGTATTGCATGTCGCCACCGGCCTTAGCGACGACACCAAGTAGTTCGGATGTCATCAAGAGGAACTGGCACATCGACATGATGTCCAGCATCTCCGGATGAACTGTCACAAGCAGCGCCGTTGAGGCACACAGCGCCGAGAGCGTGAGGAATCCGAGTTGCGGCGGACAATCAAGAATGACGACGTCGTAGCGGTCAGCGACCTCCGCGAGTGCTTGCGACACCCGCGAGAAGAACATCGTCGCCCCAGTTCTCTTTTCCGCCATTGCGATGGGGCTTTCGTGTTCGAACTCCATAAGCTCGATGTTGCCCGGTATGAGATCGAGGCCCGGGAAGTATGTCTCTCTAACAACCTCGGCCGTCCGCCGGCGCCCTTCACCGTACTTGATCGCGCCATACAATGTTTCGTCAGGCCCTAGGTCAAATTCGGGTTGAAGACCGTGTAGTGCGGTCAAACTCGCCTGGGGGTCGAGATCCACGGCCAAGACGCGATAGCCCCTGAGGGCAAGGTACTGAGCCAGGTGTGCCGAAGTCGTCGTTTTCGCAGACCCACCCTTGAAGTTGGCGACGCAGATGATTTGAAGATGCTGATCGGCGCTACGGTGGGGAAGATAGCGTCGGTCACCCTTCCCGGATTCGTCGAGGAATTCTCGAAGTGCTCGAATGTCCGCAAAGGAGTACGAGCGCCGTCCATGGGCAGAAGTCTCCGGTGTTGGCCCCTTGTGCTCGATCGAGAGTTGCCGGAGGTAGCTATCCGCGACACCGACAATCTTGGCGGTTTCGGTGGACGTGAATCGGCGGAGCGTCTTTTCTGCTTTCGGAGGGAAGAGCTTTAGCCTGTGCTCCTGAAGTTTTTCGGACAGCCCTGTGGCATCACCGGCGATCAGGTCATGCAGCATCGTGCGACCGACCGTTGAATCGGTTGGCCTCGTGTCCACGGCTCGCTGCTTCGGTGACGGCATATCACGACTTTCACGGGTATTTCCGTCTCTATGGGCCGATTCGTGTCTACCATGCAAGAGAAAACCATCGTCCGAGTCGCACCGCTTGGCACAGAAGGTCGGGCAATTTCCGCTACATAGCGCACATTCCTTCTAAAGGACCGCAACGTGAAGCTGACGATGCGTGCGGTCCCCCTCCCCTCGCCAACCCCCGGGTCCCGTCGGCGCAGTTGCGACTCGGGTCCCGGCCAAGCGAAAGGAAGTGATCTAGGATGAATCGCAGCTAGTGGCCCGACAGCTTCCACCCTCGTGGGGGCCAGTGCGACTGCCGGCAGCTTCTGCCGACGCCGGCGATAGAGGGCCCGGTTCATCTCCGGCGCAAACCGAGCAATCTTGATGCCAGCCTTCTG
>Ga0209963_1000355_pt1 | contig 93718 bp, 83 predicted proteins | sample ThiBio_1000_biof_2_FD_183957 | JGI IMG/M metagenome (GOLD analysis project Ga0209963, IMG submission 183957) | Wastewater bioreactor microbial communities from Cape Town, South Africa - Thiocy_cont_1000_biof (SPAdes) | ecosystem: Engineered > Bioreactor > Thiocyanate-remediating >... | reverse complement strand
TGGTTGTGGACCATGATGATCGCGGTCGCCGATAGCTCCAGCGCGCGTTTGACGACCTCGCGCGGGTAGACCGGAGTGTGATCGACGGTGCCGACTTGTTGCAATTCGTCCGCGATGAGCTGATTGCGCTTGTCGAGGAACAGAATGCGAAATTGCTCCTTGTCCGCGAACGCCATCGAGGTCCGGCAATAGTCGATCACCGCAGCCCATGACGACAGCATCGTCCGCTGCTTCAATTGTCCTTTGGCTACGCGGCTGGCGCTCGCCGCGATCAGCTTGATCTCGATGATCGCCGCCTCCCCGAGCCCGCTGATTTCGCGGAGGCGGGCATCGGGTGCATGAACCACTTCGGCGAACGACCCGAACCTGCCGATCAGGGACTTGGCCAGCGGCTTGACGTCCCGGCGTGGCAGCGCACGGAACAGCACCATTTCGAGCAGTTCGTAGTCGCTGAGCGCATCCGGTCCCGCGTCGCGGAATCGTTCTCGCAGCCGCTCGCGATGGCCGTGGTAATGCGGCGCTTCGGCAAATCCTGGGGGGCTCTTGGCGTCTGCGGGCATCAGGATGCAGCGAACCGGTTGGTTACCGCAACCTTGCCGCGGTCGACGGTATTTGCAACCCCCCTTCAGGGATGCGAGTCACGAAAGGACAAGTGGTCCAACGCGATCTTTGACCGGATTGGAGGTTCAATTCCCGGACGACGGGTTGTCGAGGCCGTGCGGCGGCAGCGTGAAGATTTCGACTCCGGTCTGGGTCACGCCAACCGAATGCTCGAATTGCGCCGACAGCGAGCGGTCGCGGGTCACGGCGGTCCAGCCGTCGGACAGGATCTTCACGTGCGGCCTGCCCAGATTGATCATCGGCTCGATGGTAAAGAACATGCCGGGCCGGAGCGGCACGCCTTCGCCGGGCCGGCCGACATGGATGATGTTCGGTTCGTCGTGGAACATGCGGCCGAGCCCGTGACCGCAGAAATCGCGCACCACGCTCATGCCCTGCGGCTCGACGAAGGTCTGGATGGCGTGGCCGATGTCGCCGGTCGTCGCGCCGGGTTTGACGGCAGCGATGCCCCGCATCATCGCTTCATAGGTCACCTCGATCAGCCGTTCGGCCTTTCGCGCGATCGGACCGACCGCGTACATCCGGCTCGAATCGCCGTACCAGCCATCGACGATAAGGGTCACGTCGACATTGACGATATCGCCCTCTTTCAGGGCGCGGTCGCCGGGCATCCCGTGACAGACCACGTGATTGATCGACGTGCAGGTCGAGTAGCGATACCCGCGATACATCAGCGTTGCCGGATAGGCGCCATGGCTGAATGCGAATTCGCGCACGAATTCGTCGATTTTCGACGTCGGCACGCCCGGTTTCACCAGACTGGCGAGTTCATCGAGGCAGCGCGCCGTGAGGGCGCCGGCCTTGCGCATTCCGGCAAATCCGCTCGGGCCGTGCAGCTTGATCTGCCCGGTCTTGCGGAGGGGGGTTTCTGTGGCTTCGACGTAGCTCATCACGATCTGGATCTGGGAGGAGAGGCGTGATCTTGCCCCTAATCTAGTGGATGGCGCTCTCAGCGCAAGCTCGACAACGTGTACGCCGCTCCGGACCAAATGGGAAGATTTCGTCGCTATCGGAGGCGGCGAGGATTCCGTGCGCGCGGCCGGCGGGTATGCCGGTCGAAAGCCCGGCTGCCGATGGCGTTACCGGGCTGCGTCGTGTTGACGCCGCCTGGCTCCGCCGCTGTTCCGGCCGGCTTCGATCAGGTCCCGTCACAATGCTACAACAGCAGTGCGTTCGCGCTCTGGAGGGTATGAGTCGGACCGACAGAAATCGGTTGGCGCGCCACGACGGCGACGATAAGGATGAAAATGCAAGTGTTTGCAGCTTCGGATTTTTAATGGCATCTCTGGATTCGGTCAGTCTGGCGATCTTGCTCGGCGCGATTCTGGTTATGGCCGGAATTCTGTCGAGTCTGCTGGCGCTGCGGTTCGGCGCCCCCTTGCTGCTGGTCTTTCTGTTCATCGGCATGTTGGCGGGCGATTCCGGGCCCGGAGGCCTGTCGTTCAGCGACGTCCAGAACACCTATCTTGTCGGGTCAGCCGCGCTGGCGCTGATTCTGTTCGACGGCGGTCTGAAGACGCGATTCCAGAGCATCCGCACGGTTCTGGCGCCCTCCATGGTGCTTGCCACCTTCGGCGTGCTGCTGACCGCGCTCGTCACCGCGCCGGTCGCGAAATATGCGCTCGATCTCAACTGGACCGAGGCGCTGCTGATCGGCGCGGTGGTCGCCTCCACCGACGCGGCCGCGGTGTTCCTGCTGGTGCATGCGCAGGGGCTGCGGCTGCGTCCACGCGTCGGTGCCACGCTGGAAGCGGAGTCCGGCACCAACGATCCCTTTGCGGTGTTCCTCACGCTGATGCTGGTGGAACTGATCTCGGTGGGCGACAGCTCGGTCTGGCATGTGGTGCTCGAGTTTCTGCGCGAGTCCATGCTTGGCGCTGTCGTCGGTCTGATCGGCGGACGGATCGTGGTCGCCGCGCTCAACCGCGTCGAGCTTCCCCAGGGGCTTCATGCGCCGTTCGTCACGACCGCCGCGCTCGTGATCTTCGGGGTGGCGCAGATATCCCATGCGTCCGGGTTTCTCGCCGTTTATCTCGCGGGGATCATTATCGGCAACCGTCCGACCCGCGCGCACAATTCCGTCGTGACGTTTCTCGATGCCGCCACATGGCTGGCGCAGATCGTGATGTTCGTGCTGCTGGGTCTGCTGGTCTCGCCGCAGCGCCTGCTGGACAGCGTCGTGCCGGCGGTGATCGTCGCCCTGGTGCTGATGCTGGTGGCGCGCCCGCTCGCGGTGTTTCTCTGCCTCGCGCCGTTTCGCTTCAACTGGCGGGAAAAGCTGTTCATCGCCTGGACCGGGCTGCGGGGCGCGGTCGCGATCTTCCTCGCCTCGATTCCGATGCTGGTCGGCCTGTCGAAGGCCTATCTGTATTTCGACGTCGCTTTCGTGGTGGTCATCATCTCGCTGTTGCTCCAGGGCTGGACGCTCGCCGCGGCCGCGCGGCGGCTGCATGTGGCGCTGCCACGCGCCGAACGGGGGCCGCGCCGCGTCGAACTCGATCTGCCGGGGCAGCTCGAGCAGCAGTTGGTCGGCTATCCGGTGCGGCCGAAGAGCCTGTTCCTCCGACGCGGACTGATTCCGTCCTGGTCCAAGCCGACGCTCGTGATCCGCAACGAGAAAATCCTGACGCCGGCCGAAGCGGAGCCGATCGCGGCGGGAGACTACCTGTATCTGCTGGCGCCGCCGGAAAAGGCCGAGGCGCTCGATCGTTTCTTTGTCGAGATGCAGCCGATGGCGTCGCCGGACCCGCATCTGCTCGGGGATTTCCTCGTTTCGGGCGAAATCACCGTGGGGGACATCGCACAGATCTATGGCATTTCCGTCGATCCGGCCGCCGCGCAACTGACGCTGGCGGACTATTTCGACGTCAATCTTGACCGGGCTCCGAAGGAGGGAGCGACCTTGCCGCTCGACACCATCGTTCTTGTCGCGCGCAACCTCAGCCAGGGCCGTGTCAACGCTGTGGGCCTCCGGTTGCCCGAGGAAGAAGAGAAGCCGCCGCCGCTGACGCGGACGGAGGCGCTCCGACAGAAGGTGTCGAAAGCCTGGTCGTCGATTGCAAGGATTTGACCCCTAAGGCCTTACCGTTTCCGATGAAATCAGAAGCGGGGCTCTACAATGTCGATCTGACGTGTTTTTTTATGCGAACCGGTCCCCACCCACCCCCGGGTGAGCCCGAGGATATACCTCGCTTGAAAACGCTTTGAATCAGGCGGGTAGGATTTCCGGCCCTCCGAATGCAGCGATGCGTCCGCGCTTCAGCATCACGACTTGCGAGGCGAGCTGGCGCAGTTCATCCGGATCGTGGCTGACATAGACCATCGGCACACCGGCTTCGTCGCGCAGCCGCATCAGGTAGGGCAGGATCTCCGCCTTTCGATCCTCATCGAGCGATCCCAAGGGTTCATCCAGCAACAGGAGTCTGGGGCGTGCGAGCAGCGCGCGGCCGAGCGCCACCCGCTGCCGCTCGCCGCCTGAGAGCTGGCCGGGGCGACGATCCAGCAGATGACCGATATTGAGCATGTCGTTGAGCCGCGTCTCCTGCACGGGATCACGGGTCAGGCGGTTCATCCGGCGTCCGTAATCCAGGTTCCGACGCACATCGAGATGCGGAAACAGCCGCGCATCCTGGAAGACATAGCCGATGCGCCGCTGATGCACCGCGATATGGAGGGATTTCGTCGCGTCGTCGAGGATATCGCCGTCGACGGAGATCACGCCGCGATCGGGTCTCTGCAACCCGGCGATCATGCTGACCAGCGATGTCTTGCCGGCGCCCGATGCCCCGAACAGCCCGGTAACGCGTCCTTCGCTCGTAAACGCGACCTCGACCGAGAAATCACCGAGCTGTTTCGCTACCTCGACATGCAGCATGGTCAGTTTCCGTGCAGGCGCCGGGTCGCGCGCCGCGCGAACACCTCGGAGGCGACCAGTGCCGCCATGGACATCACGATCGACACGATCACCAGCCGTAGCGCCGCCGCGTCGCCGTCGGGCGTCTGGATCAGCGAATAGATCGCCGACGAAATCGTCTGGGTCTCGCCGGGAATATTGGACACAAATGTAATGGTCGCACCGAACTCGCCGATCGCTTTCGCAAAGCCCAGCACCATGCCGGCCAGAATGCCGGGCAATGCCAGCGGTAGCGTCACGGTGGCGAAGACCTGCCACGGCGACGCCCCGAGCGTGCTCGCGGCCTGTTCGAGCCGCCGGTCGACGGCCTCGATCGACAGCCGGATCGGCCGCACCAGCAGGGGAAACGACATCACGCCGCAGGCGAGCGCCGCGCCGGTCCAGCGAAATGCGAAAACGATGCCGAGATGATCGGCGAGCCATCCGCCGACGAGGCCTCGTTTGCCGAAGGTCAGAAGCAGCAGATAGCCGGTTACGACAGGAGGCAGAACGAGTGGCAGATGAACGGTGGCATCGACGATCGATTTTCCCCAGAAGTCGTATCGCGCCAGCGCCCACGCCAGCGCGATGGCGAACGGTGTCGCCACGAGGATTGCGACCACGCCCACTCGGAGTGAGAGCAGGACAGCCGTCCATTCGGGAGGCGAAATCTCAAACATGCGTTCCGCAATATTTTTTATCGCTACGGGGTTGAGACGAAACAGAGGAGACCAACTCGCTCCTGGAGCTCCGCTTCTGACGAAATCAGAAGCGAAGCTCCAGGATTCTGTTTTGGCGCGTTGCCTTCACGCGAGCCGGCGGCCCATGCTCTGGTCAAGCCCAAGGACAATCCCTCGCTCGGAAATGCTATCGCTCAGGGACGATATCCAAGCCGTCCCTGAGCGACAAAGCAATGCGCTTGCCGTGAGGTTGCCGGATTGCTTCGCCGAGCCTGCCATCAGGTCGCAAGGCTGGACCCGTCTCGGCTTGCAATGATCGCAACCGTTCAGGTCGTGGGGCTGACCAGGAACGAGAAGCCATACTTCTCGAAGATCGCCTTGGCTTCCGAGCTGCGAAGGAAGGCGAGGTAATCGTCCGTGCCCTTATGAGCGGTCGAAGTCGCGGCCACCGGATAGATGATCGGCGGATGCGAGGTCGCCGGGAAGGTGCCGACGATCTTCACGCCGGGCTCGATCTTGGCGTCGGTTGAATAAACGATGCCGAGCACCGCCTCGTTCCGTGCGACCAGCGCCAGTGCGGCGCGGACGTTTTCCGCCATCGCCATTTTCGGTTCCGCCGCCGTCCATGCGCCGAGCTTTTCGAGCGCGGCCTTGGCGTATTTGCCGGCAGGTACGGCCTTGACGTCGCCGACTGCGACCTTGCCGTCGCCGGCGAGCTTGGCCAGATCGAAGCCCTGGTCGATGGTGACCTTGTCGATCTTCGAATCCTTCGGTGCTATCAGCACGATGCTGTTGCCGAGCAGGTTGACGCGGGTCGGCTCGTTGATGGCCTTCTTGTCCTTCACGTAATCCATCCAGGCCGTATCGGCGGACACGAAAACATCGGCCGGCGCGCCCTGTTCGATCTGTTTGGCAAGCGCCGAGCTTGCCGCGTAGCTCGCGACGATCTTGGCGCCGGTCTTGGCGGTATATGCCTTGTCGACATCGTCGAGCGCGTTCTTCATCGACGCCGCTGCGAACACGGTCAGCGTCTTGTCCTGCGCCGCGGCGGGCGCCATGGCCGAGGGCTTGGCATCCTTGGCGGAGGCCGGCGCGGCGAGGAAGGCACCGACCAGCAATGCCGAGAACAATGAACGGGCGAATAACTGCATGGGACGCTCCATATCGATCCGGCGCGAACGATCGCGCAGGTTGTGCAAGGGATTGACAAGACGATCGAATGGAAGCGCCGTTCCAGAAGTTTCCGACGGCTTACGGCCAGCCGGAAAGATCGCTGGGCCGACAATAACAGCCGCAGTCCATACGTAAAGGGCTGCGGCTGTTGGTTTTTAGTGGGAGGCCGGTGAAAAGGCGAGGTTGATGGTATTCTTGGCGGCGCCGCTGACCTGTATGGTCACCGGGCCTGCGGAAAGGTCATAACGGACGCTTTTTCTGACGCCGGCGCAGCCGGTGACTCCACCGAACGAGTTCGACTTGAGATAAGCGTCGTTCTGAAGGACATCGATCCAGCCGTATTCCGATATCGTCACGACGTAGAGTCCTGCAGCCGGCACCCTGCCGCGAACGAACCCGGCATAGCTGTCCGGCTTCTGCCGGCGCTCCGGCGGTTTGGGCAGAACCGCCTCGGCGATGGGACTGAGCGTCATCGTGACGGCGACCGGCGCTGCAGGCGTTTCCACGCCGGCCGCCAGCTTCGGCAAGGAGGGCGCGGTAAGGAGCGCGATTTCCTTGTCCATCGGCCATTTGAACTTGTCGCATCCCTCGGGGTCGGCGGCGAATGCCGGCGTTGCGGCGATCAGAAGCAGCGCAATTGACAGCGTCGGTTTCATATCAGTTCACCGCGATCATGGAGCCGGAGTCTTCCATCAAGCTGTCGGCTTGACGGGCATGTCCTTGAGGGCCTCGTGAGAGACCGGTGAGGCGGGAGGTGATCGGGTTGCGTTCGCTGATGCTCATCTTTGAGTCCTTCGCAGATACCATCCTGCGTCACAACGTCGCGCGCAGGTTTTGCTGTTGGGGAAAGGGAGGATCAGTCGCTCTGATCTGCAGACTCGCCAGCGCTTACGGTGCGGCGACGTTCGATACCGTAGCATTTTCGCACAGGCATGTCCCCAGGGCTTGAATCGAAGATGGTTAGCGGTCCGCGTCAAGACAACGCGTCGGTCAAAAACGCGGAGTCCGACTTCTGATTCCATCACAGCGGAAAAACTCGATCGGGTTTTCAGGTCAGACGAAACCCAGCCATGGGCCGATCAGGGAGTTGTTATTGCCTGGCAGCCGGCGCGACCAGCACCTCGGCGCAATCCGGCGGCAACTGGGCCAGCGTGATCGGCGGCTTCGGCTTCGGCGGCACCTTCGGTGGCTTGGGGTGCAGTACGGCGTCGCTGAACCAGTAAGCCAGATCGCCCGTGGTGCATCCTTCCGTCGGCTTAGGCGGGGTCTGTGGTTCGCACTGCGGATTGCCCGGCGGACATTTGATTCGGATGTGGAAGTGATAGTCGTGGCCGTACATGGGTCGGACTTTCGACAGCCAGCTGCGGTCGCCCCTGGCCTCGCGGCAGAGCGCCTTCTTGATCGCGGCATTGACGAAAATGCGCTCGACCGACGGCTCTCTGGCTGCGTCGCGGATGACGCGGAGGTGACTCGGAGTCCAGGCATGGGGATCGATGTCGAGACGGTCACGACGCACCATCATGACCGCTGACATCTCCTCGCGCTCGTTGCGCGACAGCAGCCGGTTCGGCATCGGCGTCAGCCAGACGTCGGCATCTAACCCGATCTGGTGGCTGGCGTGACCGGTGATCATCGGCCCGCCGCGCGGCTGCGCCATGTCCCCGATCAGAAGTCCCGGCCAGCCGGCGTCCCTGTGCACCCTGGCCGACAGCCGCTCGAGCAACGCGACCATGGCGGGGTGGGCCCAGTTGCGGTTGCGCGACAGCCGCATCACCTGCCACGTCGGTCCGGTGACCGGCAGCGCCTGGGCGCCGGCGATGCAGCCCTTCGCATAAAAACCGATGACCTGCGACGGGCCGGCGGTCGGCAGCACTTTGCGGCCGAACAGTTGCTTGGCCGCAAGATCGGGATCGCGCGGATTGGCCAACGGCGGCAGCGGCTTCGGGTTCAGCGTGCCCTTGTCCTGCGCGAAAGCGCCGGGCAGCGGCGCGCCGCCACTCAGGATGGCGATGGCGGACGCCAGAAGCAGGGAGAGAATCGCGCGGACGTTCATCACCGGCAATTCTATAGCGCTTTCTCGAAGCCGCGACCACAAATGGTCGAACGGTCGTTCCGCTGCGCCGCCTGCCGGAGCGGCCGTTGCTTGCATCAAGGTCGGAGAGCGACGAGGGCAGGCGCCGTGGCTCTTCTTCCGTTATCGCTTGCGCGCGGCTTTCTTCGCCGGAGAACGTCTTGCTTTCGACAGGGAGCGCTTCGCGGCATTGCGCTTGCGGGTCGCAGCCGCTTTCTTGGCCGAGCGCGACCGATCGGCTGCCGAACGTGAAGCCGCAGCCTTGCCGCCGCGTGGTCCGCCGATGCGGCCGCCGCGCTTGGAGGAGACCTTCGTGGTCTTGCGGCCGCGGCCGGAGCCGCTCTTCTTGCCGCCGCCGCTTTCGCGGTTCACGGTGGCCCACGCCCGGCGCTCGGCTTCCTTCTTCTTCACGCCGCGCTTTTCATAGCCTTCCTCGATGTGCTCGGCCTTGCGCTTCTGCTTGTTGGTGTAGCTCGATTTGTCGCCGCGCGGCATGACGCCTCTCCGGGTTGCGTTTCGGTGGGATTGAAACGCTCTGCGGTTGCGGGGGTTCCTATAACCGGTGCGTACGCCGATCGGCTGCGGCGAGTCCATGCTGACGCGAAGCGTCAGCTATCGACCTTCAGCGCGGCGATGAAAGCTTCCTGCGGGATGTCAACCTTGCCGAACTGCCGCATCTTCTTCTTGCCTTCCTTCTGCTTCTCCAGAAGTTTGCGCTTGCGACTGACGTCGCCGCCGTAGCATTTCGCGGTGACGTCCTTGCGGAGCGCGCGCACCGTTTCGCGCGCGATCACCTTGCCGCCGATCGCCGCCTGAATCGGAATCTGGAACATGTGCGGCGGGATCAACTCCTTCATCTTCTCGACCATGGCGCGGCCGCGGCCCTCGGCGCGGGTCCGGTGCACCAGCATCGACAGCGCATCGACCGGCTCGCCGTTGACGAGGATCTGCATCTTCACGAGGTCGGCCGGCTTGTAGTCGGTGAGGTGATAGTCGAACGAGGCGTAGCCCTTTGAAACGGACTTGAGCCGGTCGTAGAAGTCGAACACCACTTCGTTGAGCGGCAGATCGTATTTCACCATCGCGCGCGAGCCGACATAGGTGAGTTCCTTCTGCACACCGCGACGATCCTGGCAGAGCTTCAGCACGCTGCCGAGATAGTCGTCGGGGGTCAGGATGGTAGCCTCGATCCACGGCTCCTCGATCTCGGCGATCTTCACCACGTCGGGCATGTCGATCGGGTTGTGAATCTCGATCTCGCTGCCGTCGGTCAGCTTCATCCTGTAGATGACGCTCGGCGCGGTCGCGATCAGGTTGAGATCGAACTCGCGCTGCAGGCGCTCCTGGATGATCTCCAGATGCAACAGGCCGAGGAAGCCGCAGCGGAAGCCGAAGCCGAGCGCCGCCGAGGTTTCCATTTCGAAGGAGAAGCTGGCGTCGTTGAGGCGCAGCTTGCCCATCGCCGCGCGCAGCGTTTCGAAATCGTCGGCGTCCACCGGGAACAGACCGCAGAACACCACGGGGATCGCCGGCTTGAAGCCGGGCAGCATGTCCGTCACCGGCTTGCGGTCGTCGGTGATGGTGTCACCGACGCGGGTGTCGGCCACTTCCTTGATGGCGGCGGTGATGAAGCCGATCTCGCCGGGGCCGAGTTCCTCCACCTGCTGCATCTTCGGGGTGAAGAAACCGACGCGCTCGACATCGTAGGCCGCGTTGGTGCCCATCATCCGGATGCGGCTGCCCTTCTTCATGACGCCGTCGACGATGCGGACGAGAACGACGACGCCGAGATAGACGTCGTACCAGCTATCGACCAGGAGCGCTTTCAGCGTAGCGTCGCGGTCGCCCTGCGGCGGCGGCAAGCGCGTGACGATCGCCTCCAGCACATCGGGGACGCCGAGGCCGGTCTTGGCCGAAATCATCACCGCATCAGATGCGTCGATGCCGATCACGTCCTCGATCTGCTGCTTCACCTTGTCGGGCTCGGCGGCCGGCAGGTCGACCTTGTTGAGGACAGGCACGATCTCGTGGTTGTTGTCGAGCGCCTGATAGACGTTGGCGAGGGTCTGCGCCTCGACGCCCTGGCTCGCGTCCACCACAAGCAGCGAGCCCTCGCAGGCGGCCAGCGAGCGCGAGACCTCGTAGGCGAAGTCGACGTGGCCGGGCGTGTCCATCAGGTTGAAGACGTAATCCTTGCCGTCCTTGGCGCGGTATTTCAGGCGCACGGTCTGCGCCTTGATGGTGATGCCGCGCTCGCGCTCGATGTCCATGGAGTCGAGCACCTGCTCCTTGCCCGCCATCTCGCGATCGCTCAGGCCGCCGGTCATCTGGATCAGGCGGTCGGCCAGCGTCGACTTTCCATGGTCGATATGGGCGACGATGGAAAAGTTGCGGATATTGGCTATGGGAGAGGTCGTCATGGGGCGCGGGATAGCATCCGGTCGAACAGCGGGCAAGCAACGGTCAAGTGCGATAAGCGCGTTCCGGAGGTTTCCGCGCTACTGGCCTTGGCGACCGATGCCGGTCACTCGTCCTCGTTGAATTTGTTGCCGATGAGTTCGGCGATCGCGGCGACCGCGGCTTTGGCTTCGGGGCCGGTTGCGGACACCGTGATCGTCGTTCCGATTCCGGCGGCCAGCATCATCAACCCCATGATCGAATTGCCGCCGACCGTCTCGCCGTTGCGCGTCACGCTGACGTCGGCGTTGAAGCGCTCGACCATCTGAACGAATTTCGCGGACGCCCTCGCATGCAGGCCGCGCTTGTTGACGATCGGGATTTCGCGGGAGACCGCGCCCGGAGCAGCAGATCCTCTCGCCGTCGTCGGCGCATCGTTCGACGAGACTGCGTCGTCCGGCTTTCCGGTCATTTCCCGGCAAGCACGCGGCTGGCGATCGTCACGTATTTACGCCCGGCCTCCTGCGCCATCGCGATGGCGTCGGGCAGCGTGCGCTCCTCGCGCACCTTGGCGAGCTTGACGAGCATCGGAAGATTGATGCCCGCCAGCACCTCGACCTTGGGTCGGCTCATGCAGGAGATCGCGAGGTTTGAAGGCGTGCCGCCGAACATGTCGGTGAGAATGGCGACGCCGTCGCCGCTGTCGACGCGGTTGACGGCTTCGATGATATCGCCCCGGCACAAATCGGCATCGTCTTCGGCGCCGATGGTGATGGCTTCAATTTGCTTTTGCGGGCCCATTACATGTTCGAGCGCCGCCTTGAACTCATCGGCGAGGCGCCCGTGGGTCACAAGTACCAGACCAATCATTGAAAACTCCTCGCGGGTGCTCTTGGTGCACCGCACGAACGGGCCACTTTGACCATCCCGAGCCCTCACGCAAGGGGGAGCGGCCGGTTTTTCCCTGAAAAGCGTGGCCGCTCTGTGAGCCGCGATGGCTACTTCGTGGCTATAGTTGGACTTATATGGTTACCAGATTTCCCCCGGCAATCAGCAGTAAGGTTGAGTGTCGCTGCAACCCGGCATGGTCGTCAGCGCGGCGATGGTCATCGGAAGTGGCGAAAAGGCCGCCGCGACCGGGATTCGGGCCAGTTCGACCCCTAATATGGTGGTTTGCAGGGCATTTGCCGGGGGAAGCCGCTCGGCATCGGACGCGTCGAGATCGACCACGAGGCCGACCGGCGCCTCCGCGACAAAATCGCTGCGGCGAATGCCGAGCCCGCGGATTTCGATCAGTCCCTCAAGTTCGGGGGGCGGCCTGACGAGAAGGCGATCGCGAACGAGCTCCAGGCAAAGGCGGTCGTCGCCGACCAGCGTCGCTGCCGGGATCAGGCCGCTACGGCCGGCCAGCATGAGATCGAAGGCGAGGCGGGACTTGCCGGCGCCGGAGGGCCCGCGGATCAGAACGGCGCGATCTCCCACCAGAACCGCGGAGCCATGGATTGTCGAACCGGATGGCACGGTCATGTCGCCGGAAGCCGGACCACGAAGCGCGCGCCCGCGATCCGCGTATCGCCCTGGGCGTCGGTCGGCCCGGGACGGTTTTCCGCCCAGATGCGACCGCGATGCGCCTCGATGATCTGCTTGGAGATGGACAGGCCGAGGCCGGAGTTCTGGCCGAAACCCTGGTGCGGCCGGTCGGTGTAGAAGCGTTCGAACACGCGCTCCAGCGCATCGGGCCGAATGCCCGGCCCGTCGTCGTCCACCACGATCTCGATTTCCGATTTCAGTCTCCGGCACACGATGCGCACACGGCCGCCGGATTTCGAGAATGATTGCGCATTGGTCAGCAGATTGGAGATGACCTGGCCGAGCCGCAAGTCATGCCCCGGTATCGAGAAGGTATCGGCCCGGTTGCCTTCGAAGCGTACGTCTACGCCGACGTCGTGGCCGAGCCTGGTTTCGTTCGCAACCGACGTCAGCGTGGTCAGCAAGCGCCGGACATCGACCGGGGCCACGTCCGTGCGCTGCAATTCGGCGTCGAGACGGCTGGCGTCGGATATGTCGGAGATCAGGCGATCGAGCCGCCGCACGTCATGCTCGATCACCTCGAGCAGGCGGTTGCGGCTGGCTTCGGTTTTTGCAAGCGGCAGCGTCTCCACTGCGGAGCGCAGCGAGGTGAGGGGATTTTTCAGTTCGTGGGAGACGTCGGCGGCGAAAGTCTCGATCGCCTCGATGCGGTTGTAGAGCGCGTCGGTCATCTCGCGCAGCGCGCCGGACAAGTGACCGATTTCGTCGCGGCGGCGAGTAAAATCGGGGATCTCGATGCGGGTCTTGATGCGGCGGCGAACGCGCTCGGCACCGTCGGCGAGCCGCCGCACCGGCCCCGCGATGGTGCTGGCCAGCAGCAGCGACAGCACGATCATGACCATCACGGCGACGCCGAACACCTTCAGAATCGCCAGCCGCTCCGCCGTCACCATCTGGTCGATGTCGTCGCCCTGGGTGGAGAGCATCAGCGAGCCGAAGATGGTGGCGCGCGGCCGCTCCACCGGAACCGCAACCGAGACGATGATTTCGCCGCGATCGTTGATCCGGACCATGCTGGACTTCTCGCCCTTGAGCGATTGCGCGACCTCCTGGTAACCGTTGCCGTTTTCAGGACCGAGTTCGCGGTAAAGCGGAAGATCGCCGCGATTGAGCCAGGTGCGGATCGCGATCGTGGTGCGTTCCAGGAAGCCCGGCTTGACTTCGGTCGGTGGCGGCAGTTCGAAGCGGATGACGTCGCCGCGACGAAAAAGGCTGCGGCTGTCGAGGATCAGCACGCCGTCCCGGTCGTAGATGCGCGCGCGCGTCTTGGTCGGCGAGATCAGCCGCCGCAGCACCGGAGCGACGCGCTCGGGATTGATCGGGAAATCCAGCCCGGAAAATTCTTCGGGCGCTCCGTAGCTCTCGCCGGGCTTGAGATCGAGCAGGCGGTCGGGGTCGATGGTGATGGTGTTGGTTTCCACCGTCGCCGAAGCGGCGATGGCGCTTGCGATGATCTCGCCCTGCACCAGCAGGCTTTGCGCGCGCGCGTCGATCAGTCCGGCGCGGAATTGCGAGAGATACAGAATGCTGGCAGCCAGCGCGATCAGGCCCGCGAGATTCAACGACACGATGCGGCGGGTCAGGCTCGAAAAACTGAGCGTGAAAAGAAACTGCCCGGCGCGGCTCAGCCAGTCTCGCGGCCGCCACCGTGGCGTCGGCTCGACATGACCGGCAGGAGCTTCCGTCGCGGGGACCTGGGAGGTGTCCTCGGCATCCGGATTGAGGTCAGGCTGCGTTCGATCAAGCAATGACTGAAACTGCCCGGTTGTCGGTCCTACATTTCACCATCGTCATTCCCGCGCTCACACTTCGCGTTCACGCTGAGGATGCACCCGTGCCGACCAAAGTTTTCCAGTCGCGCCGGGGACGTCTGCCGCGGATTAGACCGCGCATCGGGAAATCCTTACCCCAAGCGTGGATCGGCTCGCAGGCTGCATACCCCGGAACGGCAGTTTATCAGGTTTCCTTGAACCGGTAACCCACGCCGTAGAGGGTTTCGATCATCTCGAAATCGTCGTCGACGACCTTGAACTTCTTGCGCAACCGCTTGATGTGGCTGTCGATGGTGCGATCGTCGACATAGACCTGATCGTCATAGGCGGCGTCCATCAGCGCGTTGCGGCTCTTGACCACGCCGGGACGCGTCGCGAGCGCCTGCAGGATCAGGAATTCCGTAACCGTCAGGGTGACGGGCTCGTTCTTCCAGGTGCAGGTGTGGCGCTCGGGGTCCATGCGCAGCAGACCGCGGTCGAGCGCCTTGGCGTCGGTCTCCTTGGGGGCTGCGGCCGGGTCTTTCGGGCAGGCGCGGCGCAACACCGCCTTGACGCGTTCTACGAGCAGCCGCTGCGAGAACGGCTTGCGGATAAAGTCGTCGGCCCCCATCTTGAGACCGAACAGTTCGTCGATCTCTTCGTCCTTGGAGGTGAGGAAAATAACGGGCAAGTCGGATTTCTGACGCAGCCTTCGCAGCGTCTCCATTCCGTCCATGCGCGGCATCTTGATGTCGAGGATCGCGAGATCGGGTTGACTGGTGCGGAAGCCGTCGAGCGCCGATGCACCGTCAGTGTAGGTCATGATGCGATAGCCTTCGGCTTCGAGCGCGATCGAGACCGATGTGAGAATGTTGCGGTCGTCATCGACCAAAGCGATTGTGGGCATATGCCTGCTTTCCGAAGCGGATGGCGAGAGGCGAACGATTCGACCGTCTGCCGTTGGAGTGGCCTTAAGAACGCGGTCAACGAGCAATGCAAGCTGGGCTGAAGTGTGACCGAGTTCCCGGAAAATGCGTAAAGGACGCCACTGTTCCGTGCTTGTTCAATCCCTTAATTTAGCCCGAGAGGGCGGTTTTTTCAAATGGAATTGAGGACTTAAGCTATGCAGCCGACAGCCAATTTCACCGCCTCGAAGCTCACCCGATCGCTGCTGCGGCGAAGCCGGCAGGGCGCGCTTGCGACCCTGATGACCGGCAGCGGCGACCCTTATTGCTCGCTCGTGAATGTCGCAAGCCATTATGATGGTTCGCCAATTCTCCTCATTTCGCGGCTTGCGGTGCATACCAAAAATATTATCGCCGATAACAGGGTGTCGCTGATGCTGGACGAGCGCGCCGAGGGCGATCCGCTGGAAGGCTCCCGCATCATGGTCGGCGGAACGGCCGAGGAAGCGGACGGGGAACTCAGGGCAACCCTGCGCCGGCGGTATCTGAACGCTCATCCGTCGGCGGAGTCATTCGCGGACTTCAAGGATTTCTCGTTCTTCCGGATTCGGCCGACCAATGTTCATCTCGTCGCCGGCTTCGGGCGGATCGTGGATCTCAAGCCCGAAAAGATTCTGACCAGCCTGGAGGGCGCGGCCGCGCTGCTCGAGGCCGAACAGGGCGCGATCGATCATATCAACGCCGATCATCGCGATGCGCTGAATCTCTATGCGACGCGATTGCTTGGCGCCAAGGCCGCCGACTGGCGCTGCACGGGGTGCGATCCCGATGGCCTGGACATGAGTGCCGACGGTCATGACGCGCTGCGGCTGGATTTTCCGCGGCGGATTGTTACTCCAGCCGAGCTTCGGAGTGTTTTGAAGGAATTGGCGGATCAAGCCCGCGAAGCGAAGCAGACGTGATGAACGATCGCGCGGGTCATACGGGAGTTCGAGGAGGAATTCTCCGTGCGAGAAATAGGCGTGCGTAACGACGGCTTCGGCGCCGGAAAAAGCGGGCTGAAGAACGTCAAAGCCGTGTACTGGAATTTCGGCGCGCCGCAACTTTACGAGCATGCGCTGCGCAAGGGCGAAGCGATGGTGAACGCGGACGGCGCGTTATGCGCGGACACCGGCGTGTTCACGGGCCGCAGCCCGAAGGACAAGTTCACAGTTCGCGACGCAGTCACCGATAAAAAAGTCTGGTGGGATGGGAATCAGTCGATCACGCCGGGGCAATTCGCCGCGCTGCATGCCGATTTCCTCGATCACGCCGAAGGTATGACGCTTTCCGCGCAGGATCTCTATGGCGGCGCCGATCCGAACTTTCGCATCAAGACCCGCGTTTTCACGGAGCTGGCCTGGCATTCGCTGTTCATCCGCACGTTATTGCGTCGGCCGGAAACCTCGGAGCTTGCAAGCTTCGTTCCCGAATTGACCGTCATCGACCTGCCGAGCTTTCGCGCCGACCCCAAACGTCACGGCGTCCGCTCGGAGAATGTCGTGGCCCTCGATCTCGCCCGCGGAATCATTCTGATCGGCGGGTCTCGTTATGCGGGGGAAATGAAGAAGAGCATCTTCACCACACTGAATTACTTGCTGCCGGACAAAGGCGTGCTGCCGATGCATTGTTCGGCCAATGTCGGCGCTGGTGGCGACAGCGCGATCTTCTTCGGCCTTTCGGGTACAGGAAAAACCACGCTCTCCGCCGATCCCAGCCGCACGCTGATCGGCGACGACGAGCACGGCTGGAGCAAGGATGGCATCTTCAATTTCGAGGGCGGATGTTACGCCAAATGCATCAAACTGTCGCAGGACGCCGAGCCCGAAATTCATGCGGCCTCGAAACGCTTCGGCGCGGTGCTTGAAAACGTCGTGCACGCCGAATCCACCCGCGTGCCCGATTTCGATGACGGCTCGAAGACAGAGAACACCCGTTCGGCCTATCCGCTCGAATTTATTCCGAACGCGTCGTTGACCGGCTGCGCGGGTCAGCCCAAAAATCTGGTCATGCTTGCAGCCGATGCCTTTGGCGTGCTGCCGCCGATCGCCAAGCTGACGCCGGCGCAGGCGATGTATCATTTTCTCTCCGGTTACACCGCGAAGGTGGCGGGAACCGAGCGCGGTCTCGGCGACGAGCCGCAGCCGGAATTCTCGACCTGCTTCGGCTCGCCTTTCCTGCCGCGCGAGCCCAGCGTTTACGGCAATATGCTGCGCGGGTTGATCGCGAAGCACAACGTCGATTGTTGGCTGGTCAATACGGGCTGGACCGGCGGCAAATACGGCACCGGCCGCCGCATGCCGCTCAAGGTTACGCGCGCGCTGGTTGGTGCGGCGCTCGACGGTTCGCTCCGCGACGTTCAATGTCGTACTGACAGGTATTTCGGATTTGCGGTGCCGACATCCGTGCCGGGCGTCGAGCCTCATATTCTCAATCCGATCAAGACCTGGGCCGACAAGGCAGAGTTCGACAAAACCGCCCGCGCGCTGGTCGGCATGTTTCGGAAGAACTTCGCCAGATTCGAGAACGACGTCGATGCGGAGGTCAGGGCCGCGGCGCCCGAGGTGGGAATCGCGGCGGAGTAGAGTTCGCAAATCAATTTTGTGAAATCAAAAGGGGTGGCCGGTCAGCCGCCTTTTTTAATCCCGAGTCTTCTTATTAGAGCATGATCCCGACAACTGGAAACCGGTTTTCGGATAGGATCATGCTCACTCAACTGGGGCGGGAGAGGAATGCGTGCAGCGGCTTTCCGTCCATATCCCGCTCTCGAATATTGGTATCGGTCACGTTCATGATTTTGGATCGAATTGATCCAAAATAATCGGAATCTGGTTCGCGGGTTTCATTCCACGGAATATTCTACCGCTGCAGCTTGCGGCAGCATCGGTGCGGCGGAACATGAGGATGCTTCAAAATGATCGGCAGACGACAGTTGTTGCGCGCGGCGGGTGCGGGTCTGGCCGGCCTTGTCGTTGTGGGGCGCGTAGACCACGCCCCTGCGGCTGCGGTGCTTGAGAAGAGATTTGTCGAGGAATTGAAACGCCTGGAGGGCGGAAGCGGTGGACGGCTCGGCGTCGCCATGCTCGACACCGGCACCGGCCAGTGTGTCGGTCATCGGATGGACGAGCGATTTCCGATGTGCAGCACCTTCAAGGTACTGGCGTCGGGGGCCGTGCTTCACAGCGTCGATGCGGGCAAGGAGAGTCTCGCGCGGCGGATTTATTTCACCGACTCCGATCTCGTGACGCATTCGCCGGAAACCCAGAAGCATGTCGGTCCTGTCGGCATGACCGTCGCCGAATTGTGCGAGGCCGCCATGACGCTCAGCGACAACACCGCCGGCAATCTGCTGCTTGCAAGCATCGGCGGTCCGCAGGGCCTGACCGCCTTCGTGCGGTCGCTTGGCGACGAGGTGACGCGCCTCGATCGTATCGAGACCGAACTCAACGAGGCGGCGCCGGATGATCTGCGCGATACGACGACGCCGGACGCGATGGCCGCGGACCTGCGGGCGTTGGCGCTGGGCGACGTGCTGTCGACGAAATCGCGCACGCAACTTGTGAGCTGGCTCGCAGCCAACACGACCGGGAGCAAGCGGCTGCGCGCCGGCTTGCCGGCCGGATGGCGCGTCGGCGACAAGACCGGAACGGGCGAGCAGGGAACGGCGAATGACGTCGCGGTGATCTGGCCGCCGGACCGCGCGCCGTTTGTCATAACAGCCTATCTCACGGGCGCGGCTGCGCCGGTGGAGCGGCAAGATGCGGTCATGGCGGCCGTCGGGCGTGCGGTCACGACCGCGCTCGCATGAACGTCAGCGATGCTGATGCCGCATGGATAAACAAAGAGTGTCAGTTCCCGCCCAGGGTATTGCTGGGAGTCGGGCGGTCGGTGATCTGTTGCCCGAACAGGCTCGCGATCAATTCGACCGCGACCCGCGCGGTTCGCCCGCGCTCGTCGAGAAACGGATTGAGTTCGACGATGTCGACCGAGCGGACCAACCCGGAATCGTGCAACAGCTCCATGATGAGATGCGCCTCGCGATAGGTCGCGCCGCCGGGAACGGTGGTGCCGACACCGGGCGCCACCGTTGGATCAAGAACATCGAGATCGAAGCTGACGTGCAGCACTCCGTTGCGCGCTTTGACCCGATCGATGACGCGGCGGATCAGCACCGCCACGCCGAACTCGTCGATCTCGCGCATGTCGGCGATGGCGATGCGCCGGTCATGCACCAGCTTCTTCTCGAACGGGTCGATCGAATGGATTCCGAACAGGTCGAGATGCGCTGACGTGATCGACGCGCGCGGCTCCGCGCCGAGCAGGCCGTCGAGTCCGGGCTCGCCGCACAGGAAGGCGGCGGACATGCCGTGCATGTTCGCGGTCATCGTCGTCAGCGGTGTATTGTAGTCGGCATGGGCGTCGAGCCAGAGCACGAACAACTCGCGGCCCCGCTCATGCCAATAGCGCGCGACGCCGTTGACCGAACCCATCGAGAGGCTGTGGTCGCCGCCGAGAAAGATCGGTATCGCGCCGGACTTCGCCAGATCATAAGCGCGCGGGCTGAGTGCGCGGACCCATGCCTGGATGTCGCGGTAGTGGTTGGCGTTTGCGGGAATCTGGTCGGTCGTCGGCGCCCCTTGAGCGACCGAGACGTCGCCGTGATCGCTCACCTCAATGCCGAGGTTCTCCAGCACCGGCTTGATGCCCGCGGTGCGCAACGCCGCCGGGCCCATCAAGGTGCCGCGTTGCGCGGCGCCCATGTCGATGGGGACGCCGAGCAGCGCGACCTTTGCGAATCGTCCGTCCCCGATGTCCGTCATCGGAGCAGCTTTGCGATCGCGGCCTGCAGCGGGCGGGCCGCCCCGTCGTAACCCGACCACGCCTTGCTTTTCTTCAGGAGGTCAGCGGCGGTGCGAAGCGTGAAACGTTTGGGATCGAGGCCGGCTTTCACCTGCGACCAGTTCAGCGGCATCGACACGGTCGCGCCGGGGCGCGCACGCGGCGACAGCGGCGCCACAGCGGTCGACTTGGTGTCGTTGCGAAGATAATCCAGAAAGATTTTGCCCTCGCGCTGCTTCTTCGACATGTTGATGAGATATTTGTCGGGTTCATCCGCTGCCATTTGTTCGCACACGGCCTGCGCGAACATCTTGGCTTGCTTCCAGGTTAGCGTTTCCTTTTTGGCGGTGGCAAGTGGCGTGACTACGTGCAGGCCCTTGCCGCCTGTGGTCTTGCAGAATGGCTCAAGTCCGAGCGCCTCAAGGCGCTGCTTCATCTCCCTTGCCGTCGCGATCACATCGGAGAATGCGACACCTGGCGCCGGATCGAGATCGAACACCAGTCGTCCCGGCACGGCGTATTGATCGGGCGCGCAATTCCACGGATGCAGTTCAAGTCCGCCGATTTGCGCCACCGCGATCAGGCCTTCGACGCGATCGATCTGAAGATAAGGCTTACGGTCGCCATGCACTTTAGCCTGGGTGACGAGGTCCGACATCCCCGGCATGGCATGACGCTGGAAGAAGGTTTCGCCGTCGATGCCGTCCGGAGCGCGCACGATCGAACACGGCCGCCCCTGAATGTGTGGCATCATCCAAGCGCCGACGGTCTCCATATATTCGGCGAGGTCCCGTTTGGTGACCGGTTGTTTGTCCCCGCCATCGGGCCACAGCGCCTTGTCCGGATGCGTGATCGCAACGCCCATGACCGTCGCGCGATCCCGCGCCGAAGACGCGTGCGGCGGGCGCGACGTCGTGGTCTGCGTGCGCGCCGTGGCCGCGGCCCTTGCGTCGAGCTTGGGCACCGCCGTACGGACCGGCATCTCCGCCTTGACCTCGCCGGCCGGCTTGTCTGCGCGCAAACCCTTGAAGGCGGCCTGCCTGACCATGCCGTCATGGGTCCAGCCGGCGAATTCGATTTCGGCGACCAACTCCGGCTTGAGCCAGTGCACGTCGCGTCCGCCGGAGGGGGCATTCTTGCCGGAGAACGGGCTTTTCGAGGCCGCTGCGGCCTTCAGCGCCGGCATGATGCGCTTCACGGTGTCGCGGCCGTAGCCGGTGCCGACGATGCCGGTATAGACGAGACGATCGCCCTCGTAGACTCCGGCCATCAGCGAGCGGAATTTTCCGCCCGTTGTTTTCCAGCCGCCGATCACGACCTCATGGCCTGGGCGGCTCTTGACCTTGAGCCAGCTTCCGCCACGGCCGGCGCGATACGGCGCATCCGCCTGCTTTGAGATAATGCCTTCGAGGCCGGACTTGCGAGCCGATGCGAGCATCTGTTCACCGTCCGCGTCGAAATGCTCGACGTAGCGGATCGGCGAGCGGCTCGATTGCGCCGAGCGTCCGAGCAATTTGCGAAGCCGTTGCTTGCGCGCGAGCAGCGGCAGCGGACGCAGATCCTCGCCCCCGGCGAACGGCAGGTCGAAAGCGAAGAACACGAGGTTGTCCGTCTTGCCATCGGACAGCGCGGCCTGCATCGCGGAAAAGTCCGGATGGCCCTTGCTGTCGAGTGCGACGATCTCGCCGTCGATGATGGCGTCGGACAGTCTCGCGGCTGCTTTTGCGATGGTGGAAAACTTGTCGGTCCAGTCGAGGCCCTTGCGGGTTTTGAGTGTCACCTCGCCGTTCTCGATCCGCATCTGGATGCGGTAGCCGTCGAACTTGATCTCGTGCACCCAGCCCTCCGCCGTCGGCGGCCGTGCCGAAATTTCGCATAGCTGAAATCCGGCGAAGTCGGGCATATCGTCCTTGAGGGCGCGGGCCTTGTTCGCTTGCGTCTTGCTCGTTCGTATCTTGCTCGCTCGTGTCGTGGCTTTTTTCGGTGCTCGCTTGCGGGTTGAAGCGGGTTTGGCGCTTGTCTTTGTCGCCCGCGCCTCGGCTGCAAGGCCCTTGTTGGAATTCCAGACCGCGTCGGAGCCGGCGGTCCGCGTGGTCATCATGAAGGGCTCAGGCGCCTTGCCCTTGCCTTGCGCGATCTGATCGAGCGTACGCCCGGACGCGACAGAGCGGTCGTGCTTGAGCACGTCCTCGCCGCTGCCCGGCTTGGCGTAGTCGTCGCGGTGCTTGATCAGCAGCCAGTTGGTGCGCTTGCCGCCGCTGCGGTCGTGCTTCATGCGCACCAGCACCCACTCGCCCTTGAGCTTCTCGCCCATCAGCGCGAATTTGAGGTCGCCCTTGGCGAGACCCTTCGCCGGATCGTCTGCGTACCAGTAGCCGCGGTCCCAGATTTCCACGGTGCCGCCGCCATACTGGCCTTTCGGTATCGTGCCCTCGAAATCGCCGTAGTCGAGCGGATGATCCTCGACCTCCACCGCGAGCCGCTTCTCTCCCGGGTCGAGCGAGGGGCCGCGCGTCACGGCCCAGGACTTGAACGCGCCGTCATATTCGAGGCGGAAGTCGTAATGCAGCCGCGTGGCGGCGTGCTTCTGGATAACGAAGCGCCGTTGCTTCGAAGCCGCGACGCGCGCTTTGCCGCTCGGCTCTGTGGTTTTTGAGAAGTCGCGTTTCTTGCGATAGGTGCTGAGCTTTCGGGAAGTCACGGCGTCGGGTCCAGTTGGAGCGTACCATGTGCAACGCCCGGAAATGCTCGCGGGTGCCGCGACGTTACGATTTTTTGCGCCTTACACCCGCGCTCTTGCGCAGCGCGTCCTTGAGGTCGATCGGCACGTCGTGCTTTTTCAAAAGATCGGCGAAAGCCTCGTCGGCCAGATCCTGTATCGTCGCCATACGATCCCGGCCGAGACGCGTCAGCGCTGCCATGGTTTCGTCGTCGAAGGCGATCAGCTTGCGCATCGGCGCGTGCCGGTCAGATCACGATGATTTGGGATCGAACCAAAATCATGAGCGTGATCGATCCCAATATTTTGGAGCGGGATGAGGAAAACCGTTGCACACTTTTTCCTCATTTCGCTCTAACCGGCCTTGCGTTTCGCGGGCGTCTTGTTCGCGCCGCGCGTCCTGGCCGGACGCTTCGCGGGCTCGCGCTTGGACTCCTTTGCCGCCTTCTTGCCCTCGATCGGAAACAGCATCTCGCGCTGGCCTTCGATGCGTTTTTTGGACTTCCTGCCTTTCGCTGGCGCCGGCTTGTCGTTTGCGGATGGTGTGGATTTGCCGCCCTTCAAGCTCTGCCGCAAGGCGTCCATCAGGTTGATGACATTGCCTTCGGTCTTGATCTTCGCTTTGGCGATCGGCCGACCGGCCTGCTTCTGCTCGATCAGATTCTGCAGGGCAGCCTCATAGTGATCCTCGAATGAATCCGGTTCGAAGTGACCGGATTTCTGCTCGACGATGTGCCGCGCGAGATCAAGCATGTCCTTGGTGATCTTCACGTCCTTGATGTCGTCGAAATAATCCGATGCGTCGCGCACCTCGTACGCGTAGCGCAGCAGCAGGCCGACCAGCCCGTTGTCGCGCGCTTCCAGCGCGATGACGTGCTCGCGGTTGGTGAGCACCACCCGCGCCAGTGCGACCTTGCCGGTCGCCTTGATGGTGTCGCGGATCACCGCATAGGCGTCGTGTCCGACCTTGCCGTCGGGCACCAGATAATACGGCCTTACGATATAGAGGTCGTCGATCTCGGCGCGGGGCACGAACTGGTCGATCTCGATGGTGTGGGTAGACTCCAGCGCGATGTTGTCGAGTTCGTCCTTGGTGACCTCGAGATAGGTGTCGCTGTCGATCTTGTAGCCCTTGACGATGTCCTCGCTGTCCACGTCCTCGCCGGTTTCGGCATCGACCTTCTGATACTTGATGCGGTGGCCGGTCTTGCGATTGATCTGGTTGAAGCTGACCTTCTCGGACTCCGACGTCGCCGGAAACAGGGCGACCGGACAGGTCACGAGCGAAAGGCGCAGAAAGCCTTTCCAGTTCGCACGCGGGGCCATCGGAGAACTCCATACGCGACGGGCCGGGGGACGGCTGAATATGATTCAATATCACGGAGCGAGAAACGTTCCGAGTCGGGAACGTGGTCAACGCGCCGCAGCGCCGCCGCAGTCCATGCGTTCCGGTTGTGTTCCTGATGAAGTCTGGAAGCGATTACCGGTTGAGGAATTCGCTCGCCTTGTACAGTGCGCGGAACGGCACGCCGGCCTGTGCGAAGGCTTCCGCCGCGCCTTCCTCCCGGTCCACCATGGTGAACACCAGCACGATCTCGCCGCCGGCTTCGCGCACGGACTCCACCGCCTTGATGGCGGAGCCGCCGGTGGTGGTGACGTCCTCGACGATGACGACGCGCTTGCCCTTGAGGCTCTCGTCCTTGGCGAGGCCTTCCACGGCCAGCCGCGCACCGTGCTCTTTCGGCTTCTTGCGCACGAAGAAGGCGGCGATCGGCTGATGCTTGAGCCACGACAACTGTGCGATGGCGCCGGCGAGGGGCACCGCGCCCATCTCGAGGCCGCCGATATAATCGAGTCCGTCGTCCTTGAGCGCCTCGAAGCTCAGTTCCGCGAGCAGCGCCGCGCCCTCGGGGTCGAGCATGGTCGGCTTCAGGTTGAAGTAGAAATCGCTTTTGCGCCCCGACGCCAGCGTGATTTCGCCGCGCCCGAACGAGCGGGTGCGGATGATCTCGGCAAGGCGGGCGCGGGAGGCGGACTGGGACACGGACAGGCTCGTAAGGGTGGCAGGCGGAGATCAATCTAGCGATGATCGGCAGGGTGAACCACTTTTCCGGGCGCCCATCAACAGTTCAATGCGGCCCGATCAGCGGGCGGTACTGAAGGCGAACCAGACAGCTATAGCGGCAAGCGCAACCGCCAGCACGCGCCGGATGCTCCTGCGCTTGTCCGGGGTCCGGACCACGTTCTGCAGGCGCGAGGCCAGCATCACGATGACGAGATGGACCAGCGTGGCGACGCCGACATAGAGCGCCGACAGCCCAAGCGTCTGCGTCACGATCGATCCCTTGTCGACCTGGATGAAGTCCGGAAGCACCGCGACGTAGAACACCGCCGCCTTCGGATTGAGCAGATTGGTGATGAGGCCGCGACGAAACGCCCGTCCGGGGCGGACGTCGGGATCGCCGGCTTTTTCAGGGGCGGTCTCCGCCTCGCTCGCCCACGCCTCCCAGGCGAGCCACAGCAGATAAACGACCCCGCCCCAGCGCAGCACCTCGTAGAGCAGCGGCGAATTGTCGATCGCCGCGCTGAGACCGAGCGCCGCCACCGCGCCATAAACGGAGAGTCCGAGCGCGACGCCGCCGACGGCGGCGAGCCCGGCGCGGATGCCTTGCGACAGCGACAGCGCCGCAAGATAGGCCATGTTCGGCCCCGGCGTCATCTCGATGACGAGCGAGGTCAGCGCGAAGGCGGCGAGCGAGCCCGAAAAAATGTCGCTCATCGGTCAGATCGCAGGCATGCTTTAATGCGCCTCGTCCCAGTTGTCGGCGGCGCGGGCGTCGACCCGCAGCGGCACCGACAGCAGCACCGCCGGGAACGGCGCATCCTGCATCACATGCTGCACCACCGGCAGCGTCGCCGCCACCTCGTCGTCGGGCACTTCGAAAATCAGTTCGTCATGCACCTGCAGCAGCATCTTCGCCGACAGCTTCTTCCCGGCAAGCGCGTCGTCCATCCGCACCATGGCGCGGCGGATGATGTCGGCGGCGGTGCCTTGCAGGCGCGCATTGATCGCGGCGCGCTCGTTGAAGGCGCGATGCGAGGGGTTCGGCGATTTGATGTCGGGGTAGTGGCATTTGCGGCCGAACAGGGTGATGACATAGCCGTGCTCGCGGCAGAAGTCGCGGGTCGCATCCATGTAGGCGCGGATGCCGGGAAAGCGCTCGAAATACTTCTTGATGTAGGCGGCCGCTTCCTCGCGCGGGATTCCGAGTTGGTTGGCGAGGCCGAACGCCGAGATGCCATAAATGATGCCGAAGTTGATCGCCTTGGCGCGGCGGCGGATTTCGCCGGGCATGCCCTGCACCGGCACGCCGAACATTTCCGACGCCGTCATGGCGTGAATGTCGAGACCGTCGCGGAACGCCTGCTTCAGGACCGGAATGTCGGCGATTTCGGCGAGCAGCCGCAGCTCGATCTGGGAATAGTCGGCCGACACCAGCTTGTGGCCCGGCGTCGCGATGAAGGCGCGGCGGATTTTGCGGCCCTCCTCATTGCGCACCGGGATGTTCTGCAGGTTCGGCTCGTTCGACGACAGGCGTCCTGTGGTGGTAGCGGCGAGCGCATAGGTCGTGTGGACGCGGCGGGTCTGCGGATCGACGTGTTCCGGCAGCGCGTCGGTATAGGTTGATTTGAGCTTGGAGACCTGCCGCCAGTCGAGGATCTTGCGCGGGAAGTCGTGACCCTGTTCGGCGAGTTCGTCGAGGATCTGCGCCGAGGTCGACCATGCGCCGGTCTTGGTCTTGCTGCCGCCCGGCAAGCCCATCTTGCCGAACATGATGTCGCCGATCTGCTTCGGGCTGCCGACATTGATCGGCTCGCCCGCGAGTTCGTGGATCTCGGCTTCCAGCCGCGCAGCGGTCTGGGCGAATTCGCTCGACAGCCGCGACAGCACCTGGCGGTCGATGGTGATGCCGCGCTGTTCCATCCGTGCCAGCGTCGCGATCATCGGCCGCTCCAGCGTCTCGTAGACGGTGGTCATGCGCTCGGCGACCAGCCGCGGCTTCAAGACCTGCCACAGCCGCAAAGTGAGGTCGGCATATTCCGCGGCATAGGACGTGGCGCGATCGATCGGCACCTGATCGTAGGCGAGCTTGTTCCTGCCGCTGCCGATCAACTCGCCATAGCCCAGGCTGGCATGGCCGAGCCACCGCTTTGCCAGCGATGGAAGATCATGGGAGCCGCGTCCGGCATCGAGCGCATAGGAGATCAACTCGACGTCATCGTTGTTCTGCATGACGATGCCGTGCCGGGCCAGCAGCACGGCGGTGAACTTGACGTTGAAGCCGACCTTCAGATGGCCGCCGGATTCGAGAACCGGCTTCAGGAGCTTCAACGCATCGGAGGCCGCGATCTGATCCGGCGCAAGCCCGGCGGCGAACAGCCCGGCCCCGTCGCCGGACTGCCTGTGACCGAGCGGGACGTAACAGGCGTCGTTCGGCGCGACCGCCAGCGCGATGCCGCACAATTCGGCCTGCATGGGATCGATCGTCGGCGCCAGCGCCTCGACCGCGAAGCTGCCGTCGTTGTCGATGCGGGCGATCCAACTCTTCAGCCGGTCCAGCGAGCGGACGATCTCATGCTTGTCTGGCTGAACCGGCAACTTGCGCACGGCTTCAAGGCGCGCCGCAGCGAGGGCTTGCGGCGTCTTGATCTCGGTGTCGCTTGTCGCCCTTGCCCTGATCGCCGGAGGGGCTTTCGCGCCGCTGTTGTTGCCGAACAAGTCTCCAGTGGCCGCGTCCTTGGACGCCTTGGCCGCTGCCGATAATGCCCCGCTCGCGTTTTTTCTGTCCGGCTCGATTTCGGCGGCATTGACTTGCGAATACTCCGCGACGCGCTTCGTCAGCGTGGTGAATTCCATCGCCTTCAGGAACGCGATCAGCTTGCGCGCGTCCGGCTCCTGCACGGCGAGGTCGTCGAGCGGGACGTCGAGCTGCACCTTGTCGTCGAGCAGCACGAGTTGCCGCGAAATGCGCGCCTTCTCCGCATTCTCGATCAGCGCCTCGCGACGCTTGGGCTGCTTGATCTCGCCGGCGCGCGCCAGCAGCGTTTCGAGGTCGCCGTATTCGGTGATGAGTTGCGCCGCGGTCTTGACGCCGATGCCCGGCACGCCGGGAACGTTATCGACGCTGTCGCCCGCCAGCGCCTGCACTTCGACGACCTTTTCCGGCGGCACGCCGAATTTCTCGATCACCTCGGGAACGCCGAGGCGGCGATCCTTCATGGTGTCGTACATGGTGACGCAGTCGGTGACGAGTTGCATCAGGTCCTTGTCCGAAGAGACGATGGTCGAGGTCGCGCCGCGCTCGCAGGCCTGCCGCACATAGGTCGCGATCAGGTCGTCGGCCTCGAAACCGATCTGTTCGAGGCAGGGCAGGTCGAACGCCTTCACCGCCTCGCGGATCAACGCGAATTGCGGGATCAGGTCGTCGGGCGCGGGCGGCCGATGCGCCTTGTAGTCGGCATAGAGCTTGTTGCGGAAGGTGACCTCGGATTTGTCGAAGACGATCGCGAGGTGAGTCGGCTTGTCGTCCTTCGGCATGTCGCGCAACAGCTTCCACAGCATGTTGCAGAAGCCGAGCACCGCATTGACCTGCATGCCGTCGGACTTGCGGTTCAGCGGCGGCAGCGCGTGATAGGCGCGAAAGATGTAGGAAGAGCCGTCGACCAAGAAGACGTGCTTGCCCTGCATGCCGGCGCCTGTCGCCGCAGGAGCGGGGATGGCTCTCGCGGGGAGCTCGGCTGGGGCAGGTGTCGCGGCGGCAGGTTCGGCGGCTGGCTTCTTCGGCATGGCCGCAACTTAAGGACTCTTGCGCGCAATGGCACCCCCTTGCGGGTCGCCATCGCCAGCAAAATTGCGGCAGGTCCGGCTTGGTTGGGTGATGGCCTCTCGCTTATTCCGCCGCCTGCAGCGCGGCCGCGCGCTTTCTCGGCGCGATCCAGAAGGCGTCCGGACGCTCGAACAGGAAGTTCGCCCGCGTATTGCGGCACGCCCACCAGATCAGTACGGCGCCGATCACGCCGGCGACGGTGACGATCAGCGACACCGTGCCGATATCGTGGATGATGCCGGTCTTCAGCAGCAGCGTGCGCGTCGTCGCCATCGGCAGGAAGAACGCGAGGTAGATGACGATGGAATGCTCGCCGCAATAGCGCACGGCGTCCAGCCAGCGCATTTTTGCCAGCAGCGTGCCCGTGGTGATGATGGCGCAGGCGCCGGCCAGACCAAGCGCGAGCGAAATGATGGGCCATTCGCTGACGCCGCTATAAACGAGGCCGGCATCGGTGACCGCCCACAGCGCCAGCGCCGCCAGCGCCGCTGCCGGATAGGCGCGGGCGCGGTTGGACAGCGCGAACACGTGGCTTGCGAACAGGTAGCCGGAATAGATGTAGACGAAACGCGCGGCGAATTCGTCGATCAGCGTCCAGCCCGTGGAGACATGCGCCGCCTCAAGCGCCGCGGCGGCACCCCAGATCGCCCACGGCGAGACGTTGCGTGTGACCTTGATGACCACGAAAAATACCGGCAGCAGGTAGATGAACCACAGCGTGCCGAACGGATCGATGAACGACATCAGGTAAAGCCGGGCGACGCCTGGCCAGCCCGCTTCGGCGGCGAACGAGGGCGCCTTGAAGCCGAACTGGATTGTCACCCACAGCACGTAGAAATATGCGAAGTGCACCACCTTGCGGTCGAGATAGGTGCGCCAGTCGCGATTGATGACGAGCGGCAGGAACAGGCCGGAAATCAGGAAGAAGTCCGGCATCCGGAACGGTTTGGCGAAGGCGACCACGAGGTGCATGAAGCCGGTCTGGCCGGCCGCGGCCTCGACCCCCAGCACCGAGTGCATCATCACGACCATGATGATGCAGATGCCCTTGGCATAGTCGACCCAGTCGACCCGTTCGTTCTTCAGTGCGGCTGTGCCGTTTCCGGTCATCGGTGTCTCTTTTCAGCGCGATCGGGCGCGTTTACAGGAGGATCGGTTGCTTTCTCCTTTCACCAATCAAATAATGTGCCATGTTTCATGGGGTCGTGATCGGAACGGGCCATTAACCATCGAAGGATCACGGCGGGCACGAACCGGCTGTCATACCTTGCGAAGGCGAGGTATCCGGTACATCCGCCTTCGAAATCATTGAAACCTGCTTTACGCGAGCACCCGCTTTCGTGGGTGATGACGGAACCAAAACGGTGATCCGAGAATTCGCCACGCCGCTCCCGATCGACGCCGTGCTCGACGAACTCGGACGAACGCTCGGTGCGCACAATACGGCCGTGCTGGTGGCGCCGCCCGGCGCCGGCAAGACGACGCGGGTGCCGCTGGCGCTGCTCGACGCGCCCTGGGCCGCGGGCAGGAAAATCATCGTGCTGGAGCCGCGCCGGATCGCGGCGCGCGCCAGCGCGGAACGAATGGCGCAAACGCTGGGCGAGCGCGCCGGCGAAACGGTCGGCTATCGCGTGCGGTTCGGCTCGAAAGTGTCGCGCGCAACCCGCATCGAAGTCGTCACCGAGGGAATCTTTTCGCGGCAGATTCTCGACGATCCGGAACTGACCGGCATCGCTGCGGTGCTGTTCGACGAGTTTCACGAACGCTCGCTCGATGCCGACATGGGTCTTGCGCTGGCGCGCGACGTGCAGACCGGCTTGCGGGAGGATTTGCGCATCCTGGTGATGTCCGCGACCATCGACGGCGCGCGGGTCGCGAAGCTGCTTGGCGACGCGCCGGTGATCGAAAGCGAGGGCCGCGCCTTTCCGATCGAGACGCGCTATCTCGGCCGCAGGCCCGACGCGCCGTTGGAGCGGCAGATGGCTGACGCGATCGCCATGGCGCTGCGCGCTGATGCCGGCTCGGTGCTGGCATTTTTGCCGGGAGCGGCCGAAATCCGTCGAACGCATAATATGCTCGCCGAACGGGTCCACGACCCATCCGTCGAGATTGTTCCGCTGTTCGGCGCGCTCGACGCCGCGGTGCAGGATCGCGCCATCGCGCCGGCGCCGAAAGGCCAACGCAAGGTGGTGCTGGCGACGTCGATCGCGGAGACCTCGTTGACCATCGAAGGCGTCCGCATCGTGGTGGATTCCGGCCTGGCGCGGGTGCCGCGCTATGAGCCCGATATCGGCTTGACGCGGCTGGAAACCGTGCGCGCCTCGCGCGCCGCGGTGGATCAGCGCCGCGGCCGGGCTGGCCGCACCGAGCCCGGCGTGTGTTACCGGCTCTGGGACGAGCCGCAGACCGCCTCGCTCCCTGCCTATACCCAGCCGGAGATTCTCAGCGCCGATCTGTCGTCGCTGGTGCTGGATCTTGCGCAGTGGGGCGTGCGCGATCCGGCGGTGTTGTCGTTCCTAGATGCGCCGCCCGCGCCCGCCTTGAACGAAGCGCGCGGCCTCTTGGGCGAACTCGGCGCGATCGATGCCGACGGCCGCAGCACCGACGAGGGCAAGAGCCTGCGCGCGCTGGCGCTGTCGCCGCGGCTCGCGCGCATGATCGTCGATTCGCACCGGCTTGGCGCGGGCCGGGAGGCCGCTGAGATCGCTGCGGTGTTGACCGAGCGCGGCCTCGGCGGCGACAGCGTCGATCTCGACGCCCGGCTCGACAATTTCCGTCGCGACCGCTCGCCGCGCGCCTCAGGCGCAAGGCAACTCGCGGAGCGTTGGGTGTCGCAGGTGAGGGGTTCTCCCTCCCCGCAAGCGGGAGGAGAAAAAACGCGCGATGGAGAGCTTTCTACCGGTCTGATGCTCGCGCTCGCATTCCCCGATCGCGTGGCGCGCAATCGCGGCAACGGTTCGTTCGTGCTCGCCAACGGCCGCGGCGCGACGGTCGACCCGGCCTCCCGGCTGGCGCGAGACCCCTTCATCGCCGTTGCCGAACTGACCGGCGCCGCCGCCAACGGCCGCATCCTGCTGGCCGTGCCGATCGCGCAGGCCGACATCGAGGCGCGCTTCGCCGACCAGATCGAGGCCGACGATGAGGTCACGTTCGACCGCGCGGCGATGGCGTTGCGGGCGCGCCGCCGGAAACGGCTGCATGCGATCACGCTCTCCGAGGCGCCGCTGGCGGTCGTTCCCTCGCCGGAGACCGCGCGCATCCTCGCGGAAGGGCTGATGGGTGCGGGACCGGATCGCCTGCCGTGGTCGAAATCGCTCAAGCAATGGCGCGACCGGGTGATGTTCCTGCGCGCGGCGGAAGGCCGGAAGGGACTCGATGAGTGGCCCGATCTCTCCGTTTCCGGACTTGCAGCCGACGCCGAAAGCTGGCTGGTGCCCGCGCTGTCCGACAAAACATCGCTGAAGGATTTCTCCGCGAGCGATCTGTCGGAGGCGCTGATGGCGCTGTTGCCGTGGAGTTTGCGCGCACGGCTGGAGCGGGAGGCGCCGACGCATTTCGAGGCTCCGACCGGCACGATGCTCGCGATCGACTATGGAGCGGAGCAGGGGCCGACGATCGCCGTCCGGTTGCAGGAATTGTTCGGCCTGACGGCGCACCCGACGATTGCGCAAGGCAAGGTGCCTCTGGTTCTGGAATTGCTGTCGCCGGCGCATCGCCCGGTGCAGGTGACGCGCGACCTGCCCGGCTTCTGGCGCGGCAGCTATGCTGGGGTGCGCTCCGATCTGCGCGGGCGCTATCCCCGGCATCCCTGGCCGGAAGATCCGGCGAACGCGCCGCCGACACGCCGGGTCAAGCCGCGCGGGACCTGAAGGGCTCGCGTATCCGGGAACCCGTGCTGTCGCCGCAGCGTTGGCCACGACATCTCGCCCGAGGCTTCCATGGACATGCCCCTGCAACCGACCTGGCCGGACATCGCGATCCGTCTCGCCTTGACGATGGTCGCCGGCGGCATCATTGGCCTGGATCGGAGCGCGCGGGGACACGCGGCCGGATTTCGCACCACCATTCTGGTGGGTCTCGCCGCTTCGGTCGCCATGATCCAGGCCAACATCCTGCTGTCGGCGAGCGGCAAGACGCCGGCGTCGTTCGCCGAGATGGATGTGATGCGGTTACCGCTCGGCATCCTCACCGGCGTCGGCTTCATCGGCGCCGGGACCATTTTCAAGAAAGGCGATCTCATCACCGGCGTCACCACCGCGGCGACGTTGTGGCTGATCACGGTGATCGGTCTCTGCCTGGGCGGCGGTCAACTGGTGCTTGGCGCCGCCGCGACCGTGCTGGCGGTCATGACTCTCTGGGCGCTGAAATGGGTCGACTATGTCATCCCTCGCGAGCACCGCGTCCGAGTGATTGTCGCAGCCGATGCAGAGATGCGAGCGATCGTCGAGTTGCCGCGCTTGATCGGAGGTTTTGGCTATCACGCCCGCTTCGCCGATGTGAAACGGCATGATGACGGGTCGCTCGATTGTTCGTTCGATATCTCGTGGCGGCGCGCCGAGCGATCGGCGCGGCCGACGGATCTGCTGGCGCTGATCCGCAAGAGCTATAAGATCAAGGCGTTCGCCTTGAGCACGGAAGACGGCCGCTAGAGCCTGTTTCAACGGCGTTGAGCCAGACTCGTCGCTTATCTTTTGTTGGAGCATGATCTTTTTTCGAAAACCGGTTTCGACTTTTCGGGATCATGCTCTAAGGCCCGCATTAACGCTTCGCTCATCCTTTTCCCAAATAAAGAACCTCACGGCCGTTGCGGGTTATGGCTGGCCGACGACCGCGCGTAAGATCGCGGCTGCCGTTCGGATCTGTCAGTGAGTGTGCGCCATGCGTAATCTGATGATTTTTGCAGCGCTCCTTGTCGGAGCGGGCACCTATATGGCGCAAGTGGCTGACAAGATGACCGCCACCGCGGCGGCGCGGGCGACGACACCCGCGCAGCAGGCGACGTTCGAGGACAACGCCCAGGCCGGTCGCCGCAGCGTCAGCATCGCCCGCGATAGCCGCGGCCACTTCCAGACGGAAGCCCGGATCGATGGCCAACGCGTCGGCTTCATGGTCGATACCGGGGCGTCGGTGATCGCGCTCAATGAAAGTTCAGCCGCGCGGATCGGCGTGCGGCCCGCGCGGAACGACTACGACGCGACGGTGACCACCGCCAACGGCAAGGTCAAGGCGGCGCGAACCCGGCTTGCCATGGTCGACGTCGGCGGGCTGGTCGTGCGCGACGTCGACGCCATGGTGCTGCCCGACGAGGCGTTGTCGGAAAACCTGCTCGGCCTGTCGTTTTTGTCCAGGCTCAGGCGCTTCGAATTCGCCAACGGGCGCATGGTGCTGGAACAATAGGCTGGCGCCGCCGTTGGTCGAGGTCGCAGGCGACGCGCTCCGCCGTGGCGCTGCGAATTATGCCGCAATTGCCTTTCACAAACCCGCTCCCGCATTTCCGGCAGCCATGGCATTCAGGGCTGCATTTTGTTTCTCATGTTTCCGCCCTTATCCTGACGAGGCCATCTGCATGTTTCCGAAGCCGAAACCCGTTCTGGCGCCGAATACCTATGCCTATGAATCCGAGCCGATGGTGAAGGCGACCGGTTTTCGCGAATACGACGCGCGCTGGCTGTTCGGCAAGGAAATCAACCTGATGGGCATTCAGGCGCTGGGCATGGGGCTCGGCACGTTGATTGGCGAGCTTGGCCGGAAGAAGGACATCGTCACCGGGCACGATTTCCGCAGCTATTCGTCGTCGATCAAATACGCGTTGATCTCGGGCCTTCTGGCATCCGGCTGCAAGGTCCACGACATCGGATTGTGCATGACGCCGATGGCATATTTTGCGCAGTTCGAGCTCGACGTCCCCTGCGTCGCCATGGTGACGGCCTCGCACAACGACAACGGCTGGACCGGCGTCAAGATGGGCGCCAACCGGCCGCTGACGTTCGGACCCGACGAGATGAACCGGCTGAAGGAGATCGTGCTCGGCGCCACCTTCGCCGACAGCGCGGGAGGCTCCTATCAGTTTCACGAAAACTTTCCGGCGCGCTATATCGCCGACCTGACGAAGCGGCCGAAGCTGAAGCGCAAGCTGAAAGTCGTGGTGGCCTGCGGCAACGGCACCGCCGGCGCCTTCGCGCCGAAGGTGATGGAGGCGATCGGCTGCGAGGTGATCCCGCTGGACACCGAACTCGATCACACCTTCCCGAAATACAATCCGAACCCCGAAGACATGAAGATGCTGCACGCGATCCGCGATGCGGTGCTCGAACACAAGGCCGATGCCGGCCTCGGTTTCGACGGAGATGGAGACCGTTGCGGCGTCGTCGACAACACCGGCGAGGAAATCTTCGCCGACAAGGTGGGGGTGATGCTGGCGCGCGATATGTCGGCGATCCACAAGGATGCGCATTTCGTGGTCGACGTGAAGTCGACGGGCCTGTTCGTCACCGATCCGGTCTTGCAGAAGCAGGGCGCCAAGGTGACCTACTGGAAAACCGGTCATTCCTATATGAAGCGCCGCACCAACGAACTCGGCGCGCTCGCCGGTTTCGAGAAGTCCGGCCACTTCTTCTTCAACGCGCCGATGGGCCGCGGTTATGATGACGGCCTGATCTCGGCGATCGCAATCTGTGAGATGCTCGACCGCGCTCCGGGAAAATCGTTGGCCGACCTGAAGGACGCCTTGCCCAAGACATGGTCATCGCCGACCATGTCGCCGCATTGCGCCGACGAAACCAAATACGGCATCGTCGACAGCGTGGTGAAACATTTCGAGACCGCCAGGGCCAACGGCGACAAGGTGGCGGGACAGCCGATCCGCGATCTCGTCACCGTCAACGGCGTCCGGGTGACGGCGGAGGATGGAAGCTGGGGGCTGGTGCGGGCCTCATCGAACAAGCCCGAACTGGTGGTGGTGGTGGAAAGCCCGGTCTCCGAGCAGCGCATGCGCGACATGTTCGAGGCGATGGACAGCGTGCTGCGCACCCATCCGGAGGTCGGCGAATACAATCAGAAGATTTGACACAGACGTCATTGTCGGACTTGATCCGGCAATCCGTCAGGTAATGAATACACGGGTCAAGCCCGCGCATGACGATTGAAATCGCTACACCGCGCTCACCGCCGGCACCGGCAGCGCCGTCACCGATTTGATCTTCTCCATCGCGAATCGCGAGGTGACGTTCTTCAGCGCCACGGCGCTGATCAGCTTCTTGTAAAAGAGATCGTAGCTCGCCATGTCGGCGACCACGACGCGCAGCATGTAATCGACGTCGCCCGCCATGCGATAGAGCTCCATCACCTCGGGCATGGCGCTGACCGCGTTGGCGAACGTGGTCAGCCAGGCGTCCGAATGGTCGCCGCTCTCCACCGATACGAACACCGAAATGCCGAGCCCGATCTTGTTCTGATCGACCAAGGCCACCCGGCGCAGGATGATGCCGTCGGCTTCGAGCCGCTGGATTCGCTTCCAGCACGGCGTCGAAGACAATCCGACCCGGTCGCCGATCTCGGCTACCGACAGGGATGCATCCTCCTGGAGCACGGTCAGGATCTTGCGGTCGATGGCGTCGAGACGACGGCCGGACTCGGAGGGTTGGAGGGCGAGATCGCTCATGATTAGAACATTGTTCCAATATGAAAGTTGTTCAACCTCATATATAGAAAAATATTCCAATGCAAGGGCGGTCGCTCCGGACTTAAGCAGAGGTCGGGGCCGCTTCTTTCAAAAACGCTTCCACTTCAGAACGTTGCGGGCAGGCGAAGGCGCCGCCGAAGCGGGTGCATTTGATCGCGGCGGCGGCGGAGGCGAATCGAAGCGCCGTCGGCACCTCCTGGTTTTCGGTCATGGCGAGGGCGAACGCGCCGTGAAACACGTCCCCGGCTCCCAGCGTGTCCACGGTGTGGACCGGAAAGGCTGGGGCCTCCTGAAGCTCGCCGTTGGCATCGAGCCACAACGTGCTCTGCGGGCCACGCGTGCCGGCGAGAAAGGACGAGGTGAACCCGGCAAGCGTCCGCAGCGCCGTCGCATCGTCGTTGGTGCCGGCCGTGGCCTGGAGCGCTTCGCTGGAGAAAATCAGATGCGACGATGCGGTCAGCAGGCCGCCGCGCATCGGCATGGCGCTGTCGATATCGACGACGACGGGAATGTCGCGCCGGCGCGCCTCCGTGCAAAGATCAGTGCAAAAGGGCGCGCAGCGACTCTCGACCAGGATGGCGTCGCAGTGCGCGAGCAGCCGCTCGGTGTCAGGCAGGTGCACTTTCCACAATTCTGGATCGCGGAAGGTAATGATGGTGCGCTCGCCGCCGGGGTCGATCATGACGCTGGAGATCGGCGTCACCAGGCCCGGCATGTGAACGATGTCCTGCATCGCGATGCCGAGTTCCGCCGCCTTGTCGAAGATGTAGCGGCTGGAGGTTTCGCCGGCATCGCCCATGGGGCCGCAGAAGGCCGCGCGGCCGCCGAGCCGGGAGATGGCGACCGCAGCGTTGAGCGCGTTGCCGCCGGCGATTTCCTCGAAGCGCTCGGCGCCGATCTTGAAGCCGCGTCCCGGCAGGCCCTGCACATGAAAGGTCATGTCGCGCACCGGTATCCCGATGCACAGGATGTGCGACAGGCGCCTAGGCGCGGCCTCACGAAAGTTCATCGCTGGTTCCCTTGTCGTCTCCGCCAACCGCACCCTAAACGATCTAACCGAATCCTGTCCTCCGCCTGATCGCACCCATGAATGCCTCCAGTTCCGCCGCGTCGTATTCGAGCGCGGGCGCAGCCCCCCATACCGGGCGCGGCCACGCGGCGTCGCCATTGCGGCGCGCGATGATATGGACGTGGAGCTGCGGCACCTGATTGCCGAGTGCGGCCACATTGAGCTTGTCGCAACCCGTGATGTCCTTGAGCGCTTCGCAGACCTGACCGATCTCCGTCATCAGGCTTGAGCGGTCGTCGCTATCGAGGTCGATGATCTCCACCGCTCCCGCCCGCCTTGGCACCAGAATGAGCCAAGGGTAGTTGGCGTCCTTGCTGAGCAGGAGCCGGCTGAGCGACAGGTCGCCGATGCCGACCGCGTCGTTGTCGAGCTGCGGATGAAGCGACCAGGCTTCGGACATCGTTGCGGCCACTTTATTTTGAGGAGTGCCGTTGCAAACTGGCCCGGCGATCCGCCGAGGTCAATGGCCCGGAACGGAATGCCGCGGCCGCTTGCTTTCCGGTCCTTTTGGCCCCAAATAGGGATCGGGAGATTGGCGGTGGACGAGCCACTCGCCAACCGGGTCAGGTCCGGAAGGAAGCAGCCCTAACGAGGTCCGGATCGGGTCGCTCGTCAGTCTCCTACCAGTTTTGGCGAGCCATGTTTTTCGGGACTCTTGCCGGCGCCGGATTGGGCGCGACCCGAAACATCGCCCGTTGTTCCGCAAGCCGGCTTCGAGAGACAAAATTGCGGATCGCTCAATGACCGACGCTGGCCATTCCTCAACGCCCTCCGATGACGCCGCCGGCCAGACCGGCTTCGCCCTCGGCGCGCGGGCATCCGAATCCGGCGCCGAGTATCGCGTTCTGGCGCGGAAATATCGTCCCGCGAGCTTTGACGATCTCATCGGACAGGAGGCGCTGGTGCGCACCGTGTCCAATGCTTTCGAGACCGGGCGGATCCCGCAGGCGTGGATACTGACCGGCGTGCGCGGCGTTGGGAAAACCACCACCGCGCGCATTCTCGCCCGCGCGCTGAACTACGAATTGCCTGATGGCTCGGTAAGCGGACCGAGCATCCGGATGCCGACGCTCGGCGTGCATTGTCAGGCGATCATGGAAAGCCGTCACATCGACGTGCTGGAAATGGACGCCGCGTCTCACACCGGCGTCGACGACGTCAGGCAGATCAACGACAGCGTGCGTTATGCGCCGTCCAGCGCGCGCTACAAGGTCTATATCATCGACGAAGTCCACATGCTTTCGACGGCGGCCTTCAACGCGTTCCTGAAGACGCTGGAGGAGCCGCCGGAGCACGCCAAATTCGTGTTCGCGACCACCGAAATTCGCAAGGTGCCGGTCACGGTGCTGTCGCGCTGCCAGCGCTTCGATCTCAAGCGGGTCGATGCCGATGTGCTGATGACGCATCTCGGCAACATTGCGAAAAAGGAAGGCGTCGAGGTCGAATCGGAAGCGCTCGGCATCGTGGCGCGGGCGGCCGAAGGCTCGGTGCGGGATTCGCTCTCGCTGTTCGATCAGGCCATCGCCCACGCCGCCGGAGTGGTGCGGGCCGAGGCGGTGCGGCAGATGCTCGGACTTGCCGACCGCACACGGGTGATCGATCTCTTCGAGTCGCTGGCGCGCGGCGATATCGCTGCCGCATTCCAGGAGTTCCGCGACCAGTACGATACCGGCGCCGATCCGGTGGTGGTGCTCAGCGATCTGGCCGAGTTCGTCAACTTCGTCACCCGGGTGAAGATCGTTCCGGCGACCGCCGACAATGTCGCATTCGGCGAGACGGAGCGGCTGCGCGCCCGCGATTTCGCCGCGAAACTGTCGATGCGCGTGCTGTCGCGGATGTGGCAGATGCTGCTGAAGGGCATCACGGAGGTGCAGGGCGCGACGCGGCCGGCGGCGGCGGCCGAGATGGTGCTGGTGCGCATCGCTTATGTCGCGGACCTTCCGACGCCGGACGAAGCGATCCGTATGCTGGACCGGAACGGCGGCGAATCGCCGGTCGCTGCCGGCAGCGCCGCGTCGCAGAGAACGTCCGGCGCATCGGCGTCCTCCGTCCAGTCGTCTGCCGCCCGCACCGTATCGGCGCCGCGCGCCGCCGCGGAGCCCGCGCCTCGCCCCCGGGCGGTGGCGCCTATGGCCGATCCGGCGGATGCGGCGCCTGCGCTGCGGCTGGAGAGTTTTGCCGAACTCGTGGCGCTCGCCGGCGAAAAGCGCGACCTGATCGTCAAGGCTGCGCTCGAGGCCGACATGCGCCTCGTCCGCATGGAAGACGGCCGGCTCGAGGTCGCGCTCGAACGCAGCGCGGCGCGCACGCTGGTGAACGATCTCGCGCGCAAGCTGGAACAGTGGACAGGCCGGCGCTGGACCGTGATCGTCTCCAACGAGCCGGGACAGCCGACGCTGCGCTCGCAGGCGCTGCTGCAAAAGAACGAGCGCGAGCGGGTCGCCGAGGCCGATCCGCGCGTGAAGGACGTGCTGGCGCGTTTTCCCGGCGCCAAGGTGATCGAGGTGCGAAAGCTCGCTTTGTCGCCGCCGGATGCGGATGTCGTTCCCGACGATCTGGCCGACGGTTCCGATGAATAACAAAAGGAACGTATGATGGCTGACTTTCTTGGCATGATGAAACAGGCCGCTCAACTGCAATCCAAGATGAAGGCGATGCAGGACGAGCTTGAGCATGTCGAGGTCGAGGGCACGTCCGGCGGCGGTCTCGTTCGGGTACGGATGACCGCGAAGATGGACGTCAAGGCGATCTCGATCGATCCGTCGCTGATCAAGCCGGAAGAACGTGAAATCCTCGAGGATCTTGTGGTGACCGCTGTCGCCGACGCGCGCCGCAAGGCGGAGGTCGCGATGCAGGAGAAGATGCAGGCGTTGACGGGAGGGCTGGGTCTGCCTCCCGGTTTGGGTTTTAGTTGATGCGTGCGTTGCAATGTGAAGATTGGAATCTGACCACTCGAGCGTTTTCGAACGACGTGGATGCCGGTTCGCGCGACGAAAACGCGTCAATGCAAAATCATCAAGCCTCGCTTCCAATTCCGCCAGGAGCGGCGAGGCTCTAGCAGATGCCGTCGGTCACTGGCCCCGAGATCGATCGTTTGATCCAGTTGCTCGCGCGGCTGCCCGGGCTCGGCCCGCGCTCGGCCCGGCGGGCGGCGCTGCATCTGATCAAGAAACGCGAGGCGCTGATGACGCCGCTCGCAGGGGCGCTTCAGGTTGCGATCGACAGGATCCGCGTCTGCGAGACATGCGGCAACATAGACACGCGCAGTCCATGCACCGTGTGCACGGATACGCGGCGCGATCCCTCCATCATCGTCGTGGTCGCGGACGTCGCCGATCTCTGGGCGCTGGAGCGCGCGGGCGCATCCAACGGATTTTATCATGTGCTCGGCGGGACGCTGTCGCCGCTCGACGGCGTCGGCCCGCAGGACCTGACGATCGATGCGCTAGTGTCGCGGGCGCACGATCCGCGCGTGAGCGAAATCGTGCTGGCGCTGAATGCGACCGTCGACGGCCAGACCACCGCGCATTACATCACCGACCTGCTTGGAGATGCCGACGTCAAGGTGACGCGGCTCGCCCACGGCGTTCCGGTCGGCGGCGAACTCGATTACCTCGATGAAGGGACGTTGTCGGCCGCGATGCGGCAGCGCACTCTATTTTAGAGTGCGGCACGCTTTGACAGACGCATCTTATCCGTCGTGGCCAGGCTTGACCCGGCAATCCATCAAATCTTCCGGGGACGACGGATGCGAGGGTCGAGCCCGCGCATGACGCTGAAGCGCGGCTTGATCCGTGCAATCGAGAGCCGCTAACCCATCTCAAAGCCGGAGAATTCAAATCCCGGCGCAACCGTGCATCCCACCAGCGTCCAGTCGCCGCTGCTCTCCGCCGTCTGCCAGGCATAAGCGGGCACGACCGCTTGCGGTGCTTCGCCTGCCGGAAGATCCGCGCCGAGGCGCACCGTGCGCATGACGCCGCCCTCGTGGATCTCCAGCACCAACGGGCTGCCGGCGTAGTAGTGCCAGATCTCTGCCGCGTCGATGCGGTGCCGTCGCGAGCGCTCGCCGCGAGCCAGCAGGAAATAGATCGCGGTGGAGGCAGCGCGGCCGCGATCGTCGGTGCGGACGTCGCGAAAAGTCTCGCGATAGTGGCCGCCTTCCGGGTGTGGCTTGAGATCAAGCCGCGCGATGATGTCGGCAGCGGTTTCAGGTTTGCACATGATTCGGTCCGAAAGCCGGAAGCCTTCTTTTCCGGGTCATGCGCTCACGACTTGTTCTTGCGTTCGCGCAATTCGGCAAAAACGTCGATGCCACTGGCGCCCTTCATGTGAACTCCGGCCGCCACCGCCGGATCGTCGGCGCGCAGGAAGACGTTGGCTTTTTTCTCTTCGCCCATCAGGGTCGGCACCGTCGGCTTGCCCTCGGCGCGCAGCCGCGCGACTTCCTCGGCCCTCGCCTTGAGGGTCGGATTGTTCGGCTCGATGGTCAGCGCGAATTTCACGTTCGATGCGGTGTATTCATGCCCGCAATAGAGCCGGAAATCGTCCGGCAGCGCGCGCAGTTTCAAAAGCGAGTCCCACATCATCGGATAGGTACCCTCGAACACCCGGCCGCAGCCGATCGAAAACAGGGTGTCGGCGGCGAACACCGCCTTCTCGTCGTCGAAGACATAGCTGACGTGGTCCAGCGTGTGGCCCGGCGTTTCCAGCACGCGTCCGAGCAGCGTACCGACCTTGACGATGTCGCCCTGGCCGACCCGCACATCGAGACCGGCGATTCCTGCTCCCCTGTCGTGTGGGCCCACGACCCGGCAGTTGTATTTCTGCTTCAGTTCCGCGATGCCGCCGACATGATCGGCGTGGTGGTGGGTGACCAGAATATCGGTCAGTTTCCAGCCGTTCTGTTCCAGCGCCTCGATGATCGGCCCGGATTCGGGCGCATCGATTGCGGCGGTCGCGCCGGTCGCCGGATCGTGAATCAGCGCGCCGAAATTATCGGTGAGGCATGTGAACAGGCGAATCTCGGCGGTCATGTCGTCTCCATAGGCCCGAAACATTGACGCTAGCACACCCCTGTATGCGGTGGAACATGCCGTTAACGCTGGGTTATAATTGCACAAATCGGGCTGGGCCGGGGTGCCGGTCCTGCCGGCAACATGGTAGACATGGGCCATGGCAATCGATGTTATCGACCTTCGCGATTTCTATTCGCAGCGCCTCGGCGTCGTGGCGCGGCGGCTGATCAATCGCGGTATTCACGCGCACTGGCCGAACACGGAAGGTCAATGCGTGGTCGGGCTGGGCTATCCGACGCCTTATCTCGGCTTGTTCCGGGAGGGCTGCGAACGGTGTATCGCCTTCATGCCGGCGGCGCAGGGCGTATTGAAATGGCCGACGGCACGGCCGGCGCTGGCGACGCTGGTCGATGAGTTTTCGTTGCCGCTGCAAGACGCGGTAGCAGACCGCATCCTGCTGGTTCATGCGCTGGAAATGTCGGACGATCCGGAAAATCTTCTGCGTGAAGTGTGGCGCGTTCTCTCGCCGTCGGGCCGTATGATGGCGATCGTTCCCAATCGCCGCGGCATCTGGACTCGCACCGATACCACGCCGTTCGGCCACGGCCGGCCCTATTCGCGCTCGCAAATCACCCAACTGCTGCGGCAGACATGGTTTACGCCGTCGGCCTGGGGCGAGGCGCTGTTCGTCCCGCCGATCAATGGCAGCTGGTTCCTGCGCTCGGCAGCGGCGTGGGAGCGCGTTGGTGCCGCGCTGTCGCTGCCATTCGCCGGCGTTCATATCGTGGAGGCGACCAAGCAGGTCTATCGCCCCATCGCCGCGAAGCGGGAGCACAGCCGCTTGATCCCGGTTTTGCCGCCGGTGCTCGCGCCGTCATCGTGCAGCACCGAGGAGTGAAATCCGATCGCGGCAGCGCGTTCATCCCTCCGGATCGGAGGCGAGGCGCTATTCGTTGCCGGGGTTGAAGTCCTCGCCGGGAACGGACGGCTGCGCCATGCTGTCCTGACGCGGACCATGCGGGCGCCGCCGCCGGCGCGGCGGGAAGCGGTCGGTGCGTTCGCCGCCCTGATGGCCGTTGCCTTCGAACCGGCCGCCATTCGCCTGCGGCTGTGCCCCCGTGATGAACGACGGCAGGCGATCGACGCCGCCATTATCGGCGGGCTGCATCGCCGGTTGCGGCTGATATTGCGGCTGCGGTTGACGGTGTTCGCGGGGTTGCTGCTGGTCGCGCTGGAAGGGTTGCGGATCGCGCTGATGATTGTCGCGCGGCTGCTGAACCGGAACGAAGCCCGGCTCCGCCCCGAAGTTCGAATAGTTTTCGCTCTCGTCGTCGCTCGCATCATCCGACGCGTCGACGTCGATCCGCGGCTGCTGCTGCGGCTGGCTCTGGCGAAACTGTTCCTGCGCCGCGGCGATCAGGCGGAAATAATGCTCGGCATGCTGATAGTAGTTCTCGGCGGCCACGGGATCGCCGGATGAACGGGCGTCGCGAGCGAGCTGGACATATTTCTCGGCGACGTGAGAGGCGGTACCGCGGATCTTGATGTCGGGGCCGTTGGATTCGAAAACCCGAGTCATCGGGTTCTGGCTGCGTCGGTTGTTATTGTTGTTATTGTTGTTGTTCCGGTTACGCATCCGCTTGTTGTTATTCTGACCGTTTCTCATGTCCCGCCTTCGGTTACCAGCCTTGAAGTTTCACCCTTGAGGAATTGTCTTGTCGTTTGTCTTTGCCGCCACCGACGTGGCCTGTTCAGCGCACGGGCGCCACTCTTTCCATATCGGTTTCGCCAATCGTCGCGTTCAGCAAAGACGCGTTTCCGGGTCGTCAGCAGGCGCATCGCACCGGCACGGCCACATCATTCAGCCAGAGACATCAAACTCCGGTTTTCTCTCGTGAGTCTTCAAGCGCAGTATCAGGCTTTCGTTCGCTTCATGGTCGCAAGCAACGTAGCTCTCGGCCACCGCGCTTGATATGACCTGCCCTTAAGAACCGTTCACTCGGGTCGGTTCTCGTTCGAGAACTCAGGCTCACCTGCAGTAACGCTGCGGGGCCAGCAACCCGGGACCGTGTTGATTTCAAAGGTAGTCGCTCCCGAGGGATATTCCAAGTGGTTTTTTACGGCCCAATCGGGCTTTACGAGGGCGATTTTCGGGCCGTGACGGCGCGACCGATGCCCGCGAGGTCGGCCCTGGGAGATTCTGAAACCGTTAACCCTGTGGCGGCGATCAGTCGGGCGACATCGTCGGCCTGACCCTGTCCGACTTCCAGAACGAGAAGACCATCGGGCGCTAGCAGCCCGTCCGCCTGCGGCGCGATCCGGCGATAGGCTTTGAGCCCGTCGCCGCCGCCATCCAGCGCGAGGCGCGGATCGTGATCGCGTACCTCCGGCGCGAGGGATGCGATGTCGGCCGTGCGGACATAAGGCGGGTTCGAGACGATCAGGTCAAATGGGCCGGTCAGCCCTTGCCCGTAGTCACCGACTATAAAGGCCGCGCGCGGCGCAAGACCGAGGGCTTGCGCGTTGTCTTTCGCGATATCGAGCGCGGCTGCGCTCAGATCGGTGCCGACGCCGGTGGCATTTGGCAGTTCGCTCAGCAATGCGAGCAGGATGGCGCCGCTGCCGGTGCCGAGGTCGGCGATGCGGAGCGGAACTCCAATTCGGCCTTCGGCGCGAAGGATGTCGAGCGAAGCCTCGACCACGGTTTCCGTATCCGGCCGTGGCACCAGGGTATCCGCCGAGAGCCTGAGCGGCAGCCCCCAGAACTCTTTCGTTCCGAGAATGCGCGCCACCGGCTCGCCGGCGAGGCGGCGTTGCGCGAAGGCATCGAGGCGTGCCGCGTCCTCATGCGTAAGTTGGCGTGAGCCTTGCGCGATCAAGCCGGTAAGATCAAGGCCCAGCGCGGCGCCGGTCAGCATGCGGGTGTCAAGCGCGGCGCTGCCGATGCCCGCGGCCTCGAAGCGCTTCGTCAGCAATCGCCGCGCGGTCTCGATGCTTCGTCCGGCCAATGAATCGGTCATGCCTTCGTCCCCGACCCATGCGTTGTCGTCCCTGCGCAAGCAGAAATCCATAAGCCGTGCCGCTTCATTTGATAAACACTATTGGATCGATCGGCCAAATGACCGATGCCAGGGATTATGGATCCCGGCGTTCGCCGGGACGATAGAATGCGACTCACGCGCTGCCATTCTCGGCTGCAAGCTGCGCTGCCTGATGCTCCGTGGTCAGCGCATCGATCAGTTCGTGAAGCGCGTCACCGGCGATCACCTGCGCCAGCTTGTACAGCGTCAGATTGATGCGGTGATCGGTGACGCGACCTTGGGGAAAATTGTAGGTGCGGATGCGCTCTGAGCGGTCGCCCGATCCGACCTGATCCTTGCGGTCGGCCGAGCGTGCGGCGTTGATGCGCTGCCGCTCGGCGTCATAGATGCGCGAGCGCAGGATGTTCATCGCGGAAGCGCGGTTCTTGTGCTGGGAGCGGCTGTCCTGCATGTTGACGACAATGCCGGTCGGGATGTGGGTGATCCGGATCGCGGACTCCGTCTTGTTGACGTGCTGGCCTCCCGCACCCTGCGCGCGCATGGTTTCGATACGAAGATCATCGGGCTTGATTTCGACGTCGACCTCTTCGGCTTCCGGCAGCACCGCAACCGTCGCCGCCGAAGTATGGACGCGCCCCTGCGCTTCGGTATCGGGCACGCGCTGTACGCGATGCACGCCGGATTCGAACTTCAACTTGGCGTAGGCCCCGCGGCCCTGCACCTCGGCGACGATTTCCTTGTAGCCGCCCATCGTGCCTTCGCTTGCCGACACCACCTCCACCTTCCAGCCCTGCAAGCCCGCGAAGCGCTCGTACATGCGGAACAGGTCGCCCGCAAACAGCGAGGCTTCGTCGCCGCCGGTGCCGGCGCGGATTTCGAGCATCACGTTGCGCTCGTCCATCGCATCTTTCGGCAGCAGGGCGATCCGGATATTCTGCGCGAGTGCGTCGCCTTGCTCCTCCAGGGCCGGACGCTCGGCTTCCGCCATCGCCCGCATCTCGGCGTCGGTGGCGGGATCGGCGATCATGGCGTCGATGCCGGTGATCTCGGCTTTCACGGCGCGCCAGTTCTTCACCGCCTCGACGACAGGATTGAGTTCGGCCAGTTCGCGCGTCATCTGCACGTATCGGTCGGCGCTGACCTGGCTCAGCAGCTCGCTTTCGAGCGCGGCATGGCGAGCCAGCAGGAGATCGAGTTTGGTTTCGGGGAGTGCGGACATGATTGAATTTCCGGGATAGACAAGGGCATGCGCGGCGGTGGCACGCTACAACGCCAGCCCCTCTGCATCAGCGAAATCCTTAAGCCTGTCGCGAATGGACATGCTGCCGGAAGGGGCCTCCAGCAGAGGCGTGATCGCCGCTTCCGCCTTCTTCGCGTCGAGATCGAGGATCATGGCCTTGACGGGACCGTGCGCGGTGGCCGACAGCGAAAGCGAGCGGTAGCCGAGCCCGATCAGCGCCAGCGCGCCCAACGGCTGCGATGCCATCTCCCCGCACAGGGAGGCGCTTTTCCCGGCTGCCTTCGCCTTGGTCACGATATCGCGCAGCGCCCGGAGGATCGGCGCCGACAGCGTATCGAAGCGGTTTGATACCTTGCTGTTGCCGCGATCGACCGCGAACATGAACTGAAACAGGTCATTCGACCCGACCGAGACGAAGTCGACTTTCCCGAGCAGTTCGTCGAGCTGGTACAATAGCGCGGGCACCTCCACCATGGTGCCGACGTCAACGCGTTCCGGCAGCGCGTGGCCGTGCTGGCGCAGATAGGTGAGCTCGCGCTCGATGATGGCCTTGGCCTGATCGAATTCGGCGACTTCCGCGATCATCGGAAACATGATGCGCAACGCGCGTCCGCCACCGGCGCGCAGCAGCGCGCGGACCTGCCCGCGCAGCAGGCCGGGGCGGTCCAGTCCGAGCCGGATCGCGCGCCAGCCCAGCGCCGGATTTTCCTCGGCGATGGTTTCCATGTAGGGCACGGCCTTGTCGCCGCCGATGTCGAGGGTGCGGAAGGTCACCGGCTTGTCGCCGGCGGCGTCCAGCACCGCGCGGTACAGTGCAAGCTGCTCGCTTGTGCGCGGCAGGTTCTGTCCGACCATGAATTGCAACTCGGTCCGGAACAGGCCGATTCCGGAGCAATTGGTATCTTCCAGATGAGGCAGGTCGATCAGGAGGCCTGCGTTGATCATGAGATCGATAGGCTGGCCGTCCCTGGTGACGCATGGCTTGTCGCGCAGCGCGAGGTACTGCGCCTGCCGTCGGGCGCGAAAACGTACGCGCTCGGCATAGGCCGATTCGATTTCCGCCGACGGCCGCACATAGATCGCGCCAGAGGTGCCGTCGACGATGATGGGATCGCCGGGGTCGGCGATTCCAGGCGCGTTCGGCACCTCGCCGACGGCGGGAATGCCGAGCGCACGCGCGACGATGGCGACGTGTGAATTTGCGGTGCCTTCCTCCAGCACCAGGCCGCGCAGCCGCTTGCGGTCATAGTCCAGCAAAGCCGCCGGCCCCATGGCGCGCGCGATCAGGATCGCATTCTCGGGGAGTTGCTCACGCGAGGGCGCATGATCCTGTCCGGCCAGTTGCCGCATCAGGCGATGGCCGAGATCCTCGAGGTCGTGCAGGCGATCGCGCAGATAGGGATCGGTCGAGCGCAGCATCCGCGCGCGGGTGTCCGATTGCACGCGCTCGACGGCGGCCTCGGCGGTGAGGCCGGTGGCGACCGCTTCCTGCAGCCGGTGCGACCAGCCGTGATCGTTGGCGAACATACGGTAGGCCTCGAGCACGTCGCGGTGCTCGCCGCCGTCCGCGACGTCGCCGCGCTCCAGCATGCGGTCGAGGTCGGCGCGCAGCTTGGCGAGCGCCGCCTCCAGTCGCCTGATTTCCTTCGGCAGGTCCTCGGCGATGTAGTTGGTGATGACGACGCGCGGTTCGTGCAGCACCACATGGCCGAGCGCGATGCCGTCGGACAGGATCGCGCCGGTCTGGCGGATCGAGTGGCGCGAGACCGGCTCGAGGCCGGGCTGGGCGAGGGCGGCCAGTTCGCCCGAGGCGATCATCTCGGCCAGCACCATCGCGGTGGTCTGGAGCGCTTCGACCTCTTCCTCGACATAGGTGCGCCTGGCGCGGTTCTGCACCACGAGCACGCCGAGCGTGTTGCCCGCGCGCAGGATCGGCACGCCGAGGAACGAATTGTAGATTTCTTCGCCGGTCTCCGGACGGAAAGAGAACGCCGGGTGGCTCTGTGCGTCCGACAGATTGAGCGGCGTCGCTTCGCTTGCGACGAGACCGACGAGACCCTCGTGCGAGGTCAGCACGGTACGATGCACCGCGTCGCGGTTGAGACCTTCGGTGGCGTAGAGTTCCAGGGTATTGTCGACGCGCAGCACGTAGGTCGAACACACCTCCGCCACCATGTTGGCGGCGATCAGCACCACGATCTTGTCGAGGCGCTCCTGTGCGCTGACCTGCTCCGCCATGACTTCGCGGAGCCGTCTCAACAAGACGCGGGGGCCGCTCGACGCGCTCCGCATGTCCCGGTATCCTCCCTGCGAGGCCGCCTTCTTGATAAGCCTCAGAAAAACAATGACTTTACCGCGTCCGAAAGCGCCGCGCCGCGGTTCACGACCGAATGATTGTCTGAAGCCGTGGCGGCGGTCGCAACGGTCGCATCATGAGGCCGTATAACCAATCGCTATCCGGTTTGCCAAGCAAAACGCCCGCCGCCGAAGGGCGCAGGGTTTGGAAAATCTGCAATGGCCTGACCTTGCGGTGGGCGAGGCCGTGGCCACCTTCGCCGGCTTGGGTGAGAGGGGGTGATCCACTGCATCCCCGGCGCGGGATGAGTAAAAGTGCGTAGCGGTTTTCCGCCCGCATCCCGCTTTGATATCGGATCGACGTCGCTGATGTGGATCGAATCGATCCGAAATCATCATGATCTAGGCGTGATCGAGACCGTAAAGCGTGTGCAAAGTGCGCACCGCGAGTTCGGTATAGGCGGTGTCGATCAGCACCGAGAACTTGATTTCGGACGTGGTGATGGCGCGGATATTGATGCCCTTGTCCGACAGCGCCTTGAACGCCTGTGCTGCCACGCCGGCGTGGCTGCGCATGCCCGAGCCGATCACCGAGATCTTCGCGACGTCAGTGGCGCTGTCGAGGCGCGCATAACCGATCGTGTCCCGGGCCGCGGCGATGGTCTCCCTGGCGCGGGCATGGTCGGTTGCCGGCACCGTGAACGTCAGGTCGGTGGTCTTGCCGTCTTCCGAAACGTTCTGCACGATCATGTCGACGTTGATGTTGGCATTGGCAAGCGGAACGAAGATCGAGGCCGCAACCCCCGGCTTGTCCTCGATCTGGCGCACCGAAATCTGTGCTTCGTCCTTGGAGAAGGCGATGCCGGTGACGACGTGGCTTTCCATGATTTCCTCCTCGCTGCAGATCAGCGTACCCGGCGGCGTGCCATGGGGATCGACGTCCTCCGGCTTGTCGAAACTGGAGCGGACGAAAATCGGCATGTTCTGGGTCATGCCGAGTTCCACGGAACGAACCTGCAGCACCTTGGCGCCCTGCGACGCCAGTTCCAGCATGTCCTCGAACGCGATCCTGTCGAGCCGGCGGGCCTTTGGAACCACGCGCGGATCGGTGGTGTAAACGCCGTCGACGTCGGTATAGATGTCGCAGCGGTCGGCGCGGATGGCGGCCGCGATCGCCACCGCCGAGGTGTCGGAGCCGCCGCGGCCGAGCGTGGTGATGCGGCCGGTCTGCGGGTTGATGCCCTGGAAGCCGGCGATCACCGCGACTTCCTTGCGTTCCCTGAAGCGATTGACGAGTTCGCCGCCGTCGATGCCGAGGATGCGCGCCGAGGCGTGGGCGTCCGAGGTGTGAATCGGAATCTGCCAGCCCTGCCAGGAGCGCGCCTGAATGCCCATCGCCTGCAATGCGATGGCCAAAAGGCCCGACGTGACCTGCTCGCCGGAGGCCACCACCGCGTCGTATTCCCGCGCATCGTGCATCGCGGAGGCGTCGCTGCACCACGCCACCAGTTCGTTGGTCTTGCCGGACATCGCCGAGACCACCACCGCGACATCGTGGCCGGCATCGACCTCGCGTTTGACATGCCGCGCGACGTTGCGGATGCGGTCGAGATTGGCGACGGAGGTGCCGCCGAATTTCATCACAAGCCGGCTCATGACGGATGGTGCGTTCCCAAAACGATCTGGATAGGGGATATCTGGATAGAAGGCTAACCGAATAGAATATCGTGCGAAAAGCGCGGGCGCACGGCCGAGAAGGCGCGTATACATACCGGCGCGGTTGCGGGCAGGCAAGGCGGCTTTCGGCCGGTCCACGAGCGGTGCATGATCCAGGCAAGACGCGCGAGGCAGGCCGATGGGGCGCTATGTCGACGATATTCTGCAACCGGGCGAGAAGGTATTGTATTCGACCAACGTGCACTGGATCTTCTATCTGCCTGCGATTGCCGCCTGGGTCGTGGCGCTCGCCCTTTTCGTGGGTGCGCAGGCGTTCGTGACCCAGACGTCGATGCTGGTCGGCCTGTCGCTGGCCGTCATCGCGGCGCTCGTGGCGCTGTACTTGATGCTGCGGGCGTGGTTTCAGCGCTGGACCACCGAGACCGACGTGACCAATTTACGGGTTGTGCACAAGACCGGCTTCATCAAACGGCGCACCTTCGAGATGAGTCTGGACAAGGTCGAGAGCGTTGATGTCAATCAGAGTATTCTCGGCCGTATTCTCAACTACGGCGACGTGACCGTGCGCGGGGTGGGCGAAGGGGCCGAGAGGATCATGACGATCGCCTCGCCGCTCGCGTTCCGCAGCCACATCACGGCGCGATAGGAGCCGCGCGCAGCCATGACCATGCAAGTCAACCCCCCGGCGAATTCTTCGGCCGCTTCGGGATCGACGGTTGATCCCGCCGAAATCGCGAAATTTTCCAAGCTGTCTCAGGAGTGGTGGGATCCGAACGGCAAGATGGCGCCGCTGCACAAGATCAATCCGTTGCGGCTCCAGTTCATCCGCGACGCCGCCTGCCGCAAGTTCGCGCGCAGCGCGCGCAGCCTGAACTGCCTGGCGGACCTGAGGCTGCTCGATATCGGTTGCGGCGCCGGTCTTTTGTGCGAACCGTTCACGCGGCTCGGCGCCGAGGTGATCGGGGTCGATCCGTCCGCATCCAACATCGCCGCGGCGAAGCTGCACGCCGAGAAAGCGCACCTGTCGATCGATTATCGCTGCACCACCGTGGAAGACATGGATGTGCGCGAGCGTTTCGACATTATCCTCGCGATGGAGGTGGTGGAGCACGTCGCCGATGTCGGCCTGTTCATCGATCGTTGCGCCGCGATGCTGAAACCGGGCGGCATGATGGTGGCCTCCACGCTCAACCGCAATTGGAAGAGCTTCGCGCTCGGCATCGTCGCGGCCGAATACGTGCTGCGCTGGCTGCCGCGCGGCACCCACCAGTGGGACAAGTTCGTCACTCCCGATGAACTCGCGCGTCATCTCGAGCGCAACAGGCTCGGCATCACCGAGCAGAGCGGCGTGGTCTACAGTCCCTTCGCGGACAAATGGAGCCTGTCGTCGGACATGGACGTGAACTACATGGTGGTGGCCGAGGCTGTGGGGTGAACGATCAACGGGCGCAAACCCGCATCGCCGCCATGACGTCGCTCCCGTTGACCCCGATGACGGGGACCGGCACGGTGGCGGCGTTCAGCAGCTCCAGCTCCCATCATCTTCATGTTCACCATCGCCTCGCTCTGGATTCCCTTCACAGTCACGGCCGCGTTGGGGCAGGTCGCGCGCAATGCGATGCAGCGCTCGCTCACGGCGCCGCTCGGCACGTGGGGTGCGACCAACATCCGCTTCCTGTTCGGTCTTCCTTTTTCGCTGGTCTTTTTTGCGGTTGTGATCGCGTTCACCGGCGATCCGGTGCCATGGCCCGTCGTCGCCTTCTGGCTGTGGCTGTTGCTTGGCGCGCTTAGCCAGATCGTCGGCACCGGCTTGATGCTGCTCGCGATGAACGACAGCTCATTCGTGGCGACGACCGCGTACCTCAAGACCGAAGCGATCCAGACCGCGATCTTCGGATTTGTTTTTCTCGGCGATCATCTCACCTTGCTGAAAGTGGTTGCGATCCTGATCGTGACCCTCGGCGTCATTGTCACCGCGCTCCGGCCGGCCGGCGCCAGGGGCTTTGCCGAACTCAAGCCGATGGTGCTGGGATTGGTCGCGGCCGCCTGCTTCGCGCTGTCGGCGGTCGGCTTTCGCGGCGCCATCATCGCGGTGCCGGGCGTATCGTTCGTCACCGCGGCGTCCTACACGCTGGTGCTCGGTTTGGTGGTGCAAACAGCGGTGCTGACGGCGTATCTGCTGCTGCGCGCGCCGGAGGTGCCGAAACGAATTCTCCGCCTGTGGCGGCCGTCGCTGTTCGCCGGTTTTCTGGGCGCGTTCGCCTCGCAATTCTGGTTCCTGGCGTTCGCGCTCACCGCGGCCGCCAACGTCCGCACGCTGGCGCTGGTCGAGGTGCTGTTCGCGCAGGCGGTGTCATATTATTCGTTCAAGCAGCCGCTTTCGATGCGCGAGTTCGGCGGCATCGTGCTGATCGTGATCGGCGTCGGGCTGCTGGTGGCGGTTTAAAGCGTTTTCAAGCGAAGCGCGCCTCGAGCACGAGGACGGCTGTGCCGGGTCCGTGGAAACACTGCGTCAAATCAAGGCATGGAGTCCCGCTTCTGATTTCCGTCGAAGGTGGGAAAGACTTCGGTCAGAGTCAGCGTTTGATGGCAATGACGACTGCGCCGGCTGCGATCAAGGCGATTCCAATCCAGCCATTCAGCGATGGGCGCTCGCCAAGAAAGATGACGCCGAACAAGGCCACCAGCACGACACTTAGCTTGTCGATCGGCGCGACCAGCGTGGCCGGACCAAGTTTGAGTGCACGAAAATAGCAAAGCCACGACGCTCCGGTGGCCAGTCCGGACAGCACGAGAAAAATCCAGCTTCGGATCGGAATTGGGCCGGAGTGGCGGATCTGTCCCGTCGCCAACAGGATCAGGCCGAGACTTAGGAGGACAACGATGGTGCGGAGGAAAGTGGCAAGATCGGAATTGATGCCCTCGACGCCGACCTTGGCAAAGATAGCGGTCAGTGCCGCGAATGCCGCCGACAGCAGCGCCCAGAACAGCCACGCCGGAAACGTGCCCAGCGTCACCACCCTCAGTTCCGGTCGTCCCGCAGCACCGGCAGCGATCCGACCGCGACGCCTTCCTCGATCAGTGATTTTGTTTCCTCGGGCGAGGCCTCGCCGTAGATCGGGCGAGGTTCGATATCGCCGTAGTGCATTTTGCGCGCTTCATTGGGAAATCGCGCGCCGACGTCGTCGGCGTTCTTGACCAGATGGTCGTGCAACTGTTTGAGTTCGGCGCGCAACTCGCGCTCCTCCGCCATCATTGCCGACATGGATGGGTCAGCAGGCGCTTGCGATCCGCGCTTTTTCGCACCGACGATCCGTGGCGCCATGATCGCTTTCTCGACCTTCGCCGAGCCACAAACCGCGCAGGTCACGAGCTTGCGTTTGACCTGCGAATCGTAGGTTGACGAGCTCTGAAACCAGCTTTCGAAGCTGTGGCCGCGGTCGCAGCGCAGCGTGTAATGGATCATGCCGAGCCTCCTTCGGGAGGATCGATCGTAAATGCGGGAGCGGCCGCGATGCGCCGCGGGCGGCTCTTCGTGCCGCCGCCGAGTCGCGGCGCCATGATCGCCTTCTCGACCTTGGTCGTGCCGCAGGTGGCGCAGGTTACGAGCTTGCGTTTGACCTGCGAGTCATAGGACGCGGAACTCTGGAACCAGCTTTCGAAGGTGTGACCGCGCTCGCAGCGCAGATTGTAGCGGATCATGCCGAGCCTCGCACGAGATGGAGATGATTGGTCGCGGAATTCTGGGTGATCAAGGAGAAGCGCCGCCCATGCTGCAACGACGGCACGGCCTTGCGTGCGGTCGCAACCTTGCCCGGATCGATCGTCGCCAGCACGATGCCGGGTTCGGTCGCGCTGCCTTCGGCCAGCACGGTGCCCCAGGGATCGACGATCAGCGAATGGCCGAATGTTTCGCGCTTGTTCTCGTGCAGACCCGCTTGCGCTGCGGCAAACACGAAGCAGCCGTTCTCGATGGCGCGCGCGCGCAGCAGCGTGTGCCAATGCGCCTCGCCGGTCTTTCTGGTGAAGGCGGAAGGAACAGTGAGAAACGACGCGCCGGCTTCGGCCAGCGCGCGGTACAGCGCCGGAAAGCGGACGTCGTAACAGATCGTCATGCCGAGCTTGCCCCAGGGCAGCTCCGTCAGGACGGCAATTTCGCCCGGCTGATAGTTGGCGGACTCCCGGTAGCTTTCGCCGCCGCCGAGATCGATGTCGAACATGTGGATCTTATCGTAGCGCGCGAGGATATCGCCGGAAGGTCCGATCAGGAACGAGCGGTTGACGGCTCTGTCGGGCGTGGCCTGCAACGCCAGCGAGCCGATGTTGAGATGGATCCTCAGTTCGCGCGCCAGATCGCGGTAAGCGGCGAGCGAGTGGTCATCGTCCTCGCTTTGCAGGTTTTCGAACAACGCGATGCGATCGGTCTGCATCATGTTGCTGACTTCGGGCGTCTGGATGAAGCTTGCGCCCCGCGCCGCCGCCTCGCGGATCAGTTTTGCGCCCTGATCGAGATTGGGCTTCGGCAACAGACCGCTGCGCATCTGGATCATCGCCGCGACGAACGTGGTCTCGGTGTTCATGTCGTTGCCTTTCGCCCGAACAGGAACGAGGCTCCGGGTTCGAAGCTCAATTTATATGGGAGCTTTCATGGTGTCGACAACCCGGGCGAACACCAGCACGTCCACTTGTGCGGCCTTGGCGCGCAGCAGCACGCGCGCGCATGCGTCCACCGTCGCGCCCGACGTCAGGACGTCGTCGATCAGGACGACCCGGCGGCCCTGGATTTCGCCCGTGCGTTCGGTCGCGATCTTGAACGCGCCCTGGACGTTGCGGGCGCGATCGGTTCGCGACAATCCGACCTGTTGCCGGGTCGGGCGGATGCGCTGCAGCAGGTCCGGCATGACCGGCACGCCGGATTGTGCGGCGATGATTCGCGCCAGTACGCCGGACTGGTTGTAGCGGCGGCTCCAGCCGCGCCGCCAATGCAGCGGCACCGGAATCAGAACGTCGGCGGCCTCGAGCAATTCGGTGCCTGCGCGCGCCATCCAGCGTCCCATCGCGGGCGCGAGGTCGGTGCGGTCCTGATATTTCAACGCGTGGACCAGCACCTTGGCGACATCGTCGTAGCGCACCGCGGCGCGGGCGCGCTGATAGGCCGGGGGATTGGCGATCGCCTCCATCGACAGCATGTCGGAACCGGGATCGTAAACAAACGGGATGCCGAGGCGGGGACAATAGGGGCGTTCGATGAACGACAGTTGCGTCCAGCAATCGGCACAGACGCCGACGCCCGCGACCGGTTCGCGGCAGGCGACGCAGAGCGTCGGCAGCGCGATGTCGAGCGCCGTTCGCGCCGCGCGGGACAATGCGCCGGAACAGGCCTGCCACGCGCCGCGCAGCGGGTTGGCTCGCGGCGCTGAAGCCTGGCTGTCCGTTGAAGCGTTCATGGAACGGAAGGCTAGCCCGCGATCTGGCGGCGCTCAAGCCGGTCGGAACGAGTCCTCTGCCCGGGACACGATCGCGTTGCCGCGCATTGCCAGCAATGGGATGGTCGGCGTACCAAGTCGCATGGCCCCGAACCCGCCATCCCCGCCCGTTCTGTTCGACCGCGCTCTGCTGGGCGTGCGGCAGAAGCGCGCGGCCAAAATGGGGGTCGCGCCGTTTCTGCTCGAGCGCGTCGCGGAGGATATGGCGGACCGCTTGCGGACCGTGCTGCGCACGTTTCAGCATGGGGTGGATGTCGGCACGCCGGGCGATCAGGTGCGCGGCGCGCTGGCGGCGCAGGTCGCGGAGTTGTCGCACATCGATCTTCCCGCCGACGAGAGCGAAGCCCTGGGACTGGCGCTGGAATCGCTCGACCTCGCCGTCTCAGGGCTCGCATTCCAGTTTGTCGACGATCTGCCGGGCGTTTTGGCGCAGATTCGCCGCGCGCTGAAACCGGACGGATTTCTGCTTGCTGCAACCATGGGTGGAGAAACGTTGACCGAATTGCGCCAGGCATTCGCCGCCGCCGAGTCCGAGCTTGAGGGGGGCATCTCGCCGCGCGTCGCGCCGTTTGCGGATGTGCGCGATGCGGGTGCGCTGCTGCAACGCGCGGGCTTCGCGCTGCCGGTGACGGATGTCGATCGCGTGGTGGTGCGCTACGGCGATGTCTTCGCGCTGATGCACGATCTCCGCCGCATGGGCGCGGCCAATATCCTGGCCGAGCGGCGGCGGACGCCGTTGCGCCGCGCGACGTTGTTGCGGATGGCGCAAATCTATCATGAGCGTTTCGCCGATCCCGACGGCCGCATCCGCGCCACCTTCGATATCGTCTGGCTGTCGGGATGGGCCCCTCATGAGAGCCAGCAGAAGCCGTTGCAGCCGGGTTCGGCGAAGGCGAGCCTCGAAGCAGCGGTGAAGCGGCGGACTTCACCCTCCCCTGGAGGGGGAGGGTCGACGCGAATGAAATGAGCGGCGGGGTGGGGTGGATATTCTTATGCGCTGTCATCCCACCCCGATCATCTCGGCGCTCTGATCGACCCTCTCCTCCAGGGGAGGGTAGGGAGCTACATCAGCAGATCGATCAGCGGCGGGATCAGCGGAATGTCCGCCGGCGGCATCGGATAGTCGCGTAAGCGGTTGGCGCGGACCCACTTCAGTGCCTGTCCTTCTTTGGAGATCACCTCGCCCTGCCAGCGCCGGCAGATGTAGAGCGGCATCAACAGATGGAAACTCTCATAGGCGTGGCTCGCGAATGTCAGCGGCGCGAGGCAGGCTTCCTGTGTGACGATGCCAAGTTCCTCGCGCAATTCACGAATCAGCGCCTCTTCGGGGCGTTCTCCGGCCTCGAACTTGCCGCCCGGAAACTCCCACAGGCCGGCAAGCTGCTTGCCTTCCGGGCGCTGCGCGATCAGCACGCGGTTGTCGGCGTCGATCAACGCGCAGGCGACGACGAGAGTGAGTTTAAGGTGAGCCATTGCGTCGGGCGCTTTCTTTACCCTCCCCTGGAGGGGAGGGTCGGCGCATAGCGCCGGGGCGGGGTGATTGCGTTAGGAAAAACAGGCAACATAGATCAATTCATCGGCACCCACCCCGACTACGCCTGACGGCGCAGTCGACCCTCGCCCTCCAGGGGAGGGTAAGAAATCACGACCGGTAATCGCCGTTGATGGCAACATACTCCTTGGTGAGATCGCAGGTCAGTACCCGGTCGCGGCCTTTGCCGAGCCCTAGTGCAACGTTGATCCGGATGGTCGGGCTTTTCATCGCCCTTGAGACCTCCGCTTCATCGTACGACGGATCGCGCGCGCCGCGGGTGGCGACGCGGATGCCGTTGAACGAAATAGACAGCTTGTCGCGATCGGCCGGTTCGCCGGCCTTGCCGACCGCCATCACCACGCGGCCCCAGTTGGCATCCTCGCCGGCGATCGCGGTCTTCACCAGCGGGGAGTTGGCGATCGACTTGGCGATCCGGCGCGCCGACAGCTTCGAGGTCGCGCCCTCGACGATGACCTCGACCAGCTTACGGGCGCCTTCGCCGTCGCGCGCGACCTGTTCGGCGAGATTGGCGAGCACGCCATGAAACGCCTTGGCGAAAGCCTTCAGGCGCGGATCGGACGCGCGCGAGATTTTCGGCGCGCCGTGCGCGGCCGCGGTGCCGGTCGCGAAGACCAGCAGCGTGTCGGAGGTGGAGGTGTCGCTGTCGATGGTCACGGCGTTGAAGGTGTCCTCGACTCCGCTTTTCAGCAGCGTTTGCAAAGCTGACGCCGAAATCGGCGCATCGGTGAACACGAACGACAGCATGGTGGCCATGTCGGGTGCGATCATGCCGGCGCCCTTGGCGATGCCGTTGATGGTGACGGTGGCCTTGCCGAGTTTTACGCGTGCGGTCGCGACCTTGGGGAAGGTGTCGGTGGTCATGATGGCGCGGGCTGCGTCCATCCAGCGATCGGGCGCCGCGTCGCGCGCCAGCGTTTCCAGCACGCCGTTGAATTTCGTCGCGTCGAGCGGCTCGCCGATCACGCCGGTCGATGCCAGATAGATGTCGCTTGCCTTGCAGCCCGCGGCCTTCGCCGCGATGTCGGCGGTCAGCTTGGTCGACTGGCGTCCGGTCTTTCCGGTGAAGGCGTTGGCGTTGCCGGAATTCACCACCAATGCCCGCGCGCCGCCACTTTTCAGTCGGGCGCGGCACCACTCCACCGGCGCCGACGGGCATTTGGATCTGGTGAACACGCCGGCCACCGTTGTGCCTTTGTCCATCAGCACCAGGAGCACGTCGGTACGGTCCTTGTAGCGGATGCCGGCCGCGGCGGTCGCAAGGCGCACGCCCGCGATTGCGGGCATGTCGGGGACGTCGGTCGGGGCGAGCGGGGAGACGGCGGTGGACATGGCTTTCTCGTCATTGCCGGACTTGATCCGGCAATCCATCAAATGAGATGGATGCGCGGGTCAAGCCCGCGCATGACGAAATCGCAGATTTACTTCTTCGCGGGCGCCATCTTGCTATCGGCGGGCTTTGCGGAGCCGGCCTTGTCTCCGCCTGCCGCAGCCGCCGGCTTGTCCATCCGCTCGACCTTGGCCGTCTCGCGCAGCTTGGCGACGTATTCGGCCTGCGCCTTGCGCGTCACATACTGCTCGATCTGCGGCTTTACCTGATCGAAGTCGGGGGCCTTGCGGTTGCGCTTCTCCTCGACCTTGATGATGTGCCAGCCGAACTGGGTCTTGACCGGATCGGAAATCTTGCCGGGCTCCAGCTCGAAGGCGACCTTGGAAAATTCCGGCACCATCTGCTCTTTGGTGAAGAAGCCGAGGTCGCCGCCGTCGGAAGCGCCGGGGTCCTTGGATTCTTTCTTGGCGAGTTCGGCGAAGTCCGCGCCCTTCTTCAACTGGTCCTCGATCTTCTTGGCTTCTTCCTCTGTCGGCACCAGGATGTGGCGGGCATGCACTTCCTGTTCGCTGGTGATCTGCTTGGAGGCGTCCTCATAGACCGTCTTCATGGCGTCGGGAGTGAGCGCCGCCTTGCCTTCGGAGGCCAGCAGCTTGTCCATCAAAAGACGGTCGCGGGCGAAGGCGAGCCGTTTCTTGAAGTCCTCGCTGTTTTCGATCTTCTTGTCCTCGGCGGCCTTGGCGATGATCTTCATGTCGATCAGGAACGACAGCACATTGTCCTGCTTGGCCGCCGGGTCCATCTGCGCGAGGCTCGGACCCAATTCCTCTTCGGCGACATTGACGTCGCTCTGGCGGATCTCGGAGCCGTTAACCTTCGCCAGCACGGGATTCGAATCGGCTGCGCGGGCCGGCAAAGCGGCGAGCAGGGCCACGGCCAGGCAGCCGCCGAGGGCGGACGAGGCCAGGCGAACGCGCAGGCTGTGTTTCGTTGCGGGCATTGAGGTGGTCATGGGAAGTCCTTGATCTCCAGGAGGAGGGGTTTTGGGAGGGCGGACACTCGCTTAATCGCGCGGCCTTGGCAACGCGAAAACTCTGTCAAAATCATGAATTTCCCGACAGGTGGGCGGCCGCGGCTTCTGCCTCGAGCGCTTCGAACCGGCGGTCCGGCGACCGTTGACAACCCACAGGGTGGGCCATATCTGTGCCGGACCGGGCCGACAGCAAGGGCGGGTTTGGCTGTGCTTTTGTGATTGAACCCCGGGTCGCCGAATCTCAACCATGACATGGATGCTCGGCTTCCGGGACTTCCAGCCCTGAGGCGTCACGATGAGTTGAGTTGATAGGCGGTGCCACCACATGGCTGCAACGCCGAACCGCGAAGACAGGAATTAGGCATGATCGGCGCGCTTGCCCGCAAGTTTTTCGGTTCCGCCAACGACCGGCGGGTCAAGGGATATCAGTCCCGCGTCAAGGCCATCAACGCCCTCGAGCCCGAAATCGCCGCGCTATCCGACGCCGCGTTGCGGGCGCGCACCGACGAGTTCAAACAGCAGCTTGCCAACGGCGCGAGCCTCGACGACATCCTCGTTCCAGCCTTCGCCACCGTGCGCGAGGCCGGCAAGCGGACCCTCGGCCAGCGCCACTTCGACGTGCAGTTGATCGGCGGCATGGTGCTGCACGAGGGCGACATCGCCGAGATGAAGACCGGCGAAGGCAAAACGCTGGTCGCGACCCTTGCGGTCTATCTCAACGCGCTCGCCGGCAAAGGCGTCCACGTCGTCACCGTCAACGACTATCTCGCCCGCCGCGACGCCGCCTGGATGGCGCAGATCTACTCCTTCCTCGGGCTGACCACCGGCGTGATCGTGCACGGGCTCGACGATGCCGAGCGCAAGGCGGCCTATGCCTGCGACATCACCTACGGCACCAACAACGAATACGGCTTCGACTATCTGCGCGACAACATGAAGTATCGTCTGGAGGACATGGTCCAGCGCGAGCACTTCTTCGCCATCGTCGACGAGGTCGACTCAATTCTAATCGACGAGGCGCGCACGCCGCTGATCATTTCCGGTCCGCTCGACGACCGCTCCGAATTCTACAACACCATCGACACCTTCATGCCGAGCCTCGAGAAGGTGGCCGACTACGAGGTCGACGAGAAGCAGCGCACGGTGACGCTCACCGAGGCCGGCATGGAGAAGATCGAGACGCTGCTGCGCGAGGCCGGCCAGCTCAAGGGCGATTCGCTCTACGACGTCGAGAACGTCTCCGTCGTTCACCACATCAACCAGGCGCTGCGCGCCCACTCGCTGTTCACCCGCGACAAGGATTACATCGTCCGCGACGGCGAGGTCATCATCATCGACGAGTTCACCGGCCGCATGATGCCGGGTCGCCGCTATTCGGAAGGCCTGCATCAGGCGCTGGAGGCGAAAGAGCATCAGCCGGTGCAGCCGGAGAACCAGACGCTCGCCTCGATCACCTTCCAGAACTACTTCCGGATGTACAAGAAGCTCGCGGGCATGACCGGCACCGCGCTGACCGAAGCCGACGAACTGGCCGACATCTACAAGCTCGAGGTCGTCGAAATTCCGACCAACCTGCCGATCGCGCGCCTCGACGAGGACGATGAGGTCTACCGCACCCAGAACGAGAAGTACGCCGCGATCCTGGCCGAAGTCGAGCGCGCCAACGCGCGGATGCAGCCGGTGCTGGTCGGCACGGCCTCGATCGAGAAATCGGAAGTACTCGCCGACTATCTGAAGAAGCACGGTTATAAGCAGATCGACTTCACCGATCCCAAGTCGATGCGGAAGCTGTATGAGGCGGCCCGCGCCGGCAAGCCGGCAAAGCTGTTCGCGGTGCTGAATGCCCGTTTCCACGAGCAGGAAGCCTATATCGTGGCTGAGGCCGGCGTGCCCGGCGCCATCACCATCGCGACCAACATGGCCGGCCGCGGCACCGACATCAAGCTCGGCGGCTCGCTGGAGATGCGGGTTCAGCACGAGACTGCCGATATAGCCGACGAGGCCGAGAAGGCCGCGAAGGTCGCCGAAATCAAGGCCGATATCGAACGCTTCCGCGACATGGTGCTCAAGGCCGAGGAGGTCGTCGAGATCGAGGCCGCCAAGGGCTCGAAGCCGGCCAAGACCATGACCCGGCCCGGCGGCCTCTACATCATCGGCTCCGAACGCCACGAGTCGCGCCGTATCGACAATCAGTTGCGCGGCCGCTCCGGCCGTCAGGGCGATCCGGGCCGCTCGAAATTCTTCCTGTCGCTGGAAGATGATCTGATGCGTATCTTCGGATCGGACCGGCTCGACACCATGCTGCAGCGGCTCGGCCTCAAGGAAGGCGAGGCGATCACCCATCCCTGGATCAACAAGGCTTTGGAAAAGGCGCAGCAGAAGGTCGAGGCGCGCAACTTCGACATCCGCAAGAACCTGCTGAAATATGACGACGTGCAGAACGACCAGCGCAAGGTGATCTTCGAACAGCGCGTCGATCTGATGCAGAACGAAAGCGTCGCGGAAACGATCGCCGACATGCGCCACGCGTTCGTCGAGGACCTCGTCGCCAAGCACGTGCCGGAAAACCAGTATGCCGAGCAATGGGACGTCGCCGGCCTGAAGGAAGAGCTGAAGCGCGTGCTCGACATCGATCTTCCGGTCGACGAATGGGCCGCGGAAGAGGGCATCGCCGACGAGGAGTTGCTGTCGCGTATCGAAACCCGGGTCGACGAACACATGGCGGCCAAGGTCGGGCAATGGGGCGCCGACGTCATGCGTTACGTCGAGAAGACCATCCTGCTGCAGACGCTCGACCATCTTTGGCGAGAGCATCTGGTGATGCTCGATCATCTGCGCCAGGTCATCGGCCTGCGCGGTTATGGCCAGCGCGATCCGCTTCAGGAATACAAGTCGGAAGCCTTCTCGCTGTTTGAGTCGCTGATTGCCCATCTGCGCGAGGCGGTGACCGGGCAGTTGATGCGCGTCGAGATCGTGCCGCCCGAGGAAGAGCAGCCGGTGCTGCCCGCAATGGAAGTCCACAAGCTCGATCCCAATACGGGCGAGGACGAAATGGCGTTCGCGCAGGGCAATTTTGCCCGGGCTTCGCTGGCGCCGGCCGTCAATTCCGACCCTTCGGGCCGTGACCCGGGCAATCCCACGAGTTGGGGCAAGGTCGGCCGCAACGAGGATTGTCCCTGCGGCTCCGGCAAGAAGTACAAGCATTGCCACGGTCGCTACGGCTAGATCACGATGATTCTGGATCGAATCGATCCAGAATCATGAACGTGATCGATCTATAGTTTGAGCGGATGTGGGCGGAAAACCGCTACACACTTTTCCTCATCCCGCTCGACGACGGGCGGCTCTCCAAGCGAGCAATGGCTGCGCATAGCGGGGAAAGGCGTCGTCAGCCAATATCGACGCCGTGGTCATCCGCGAAAGCCGATGATCCGATACATCGCGATATCTGCGCCGTTTACCGGTGCTCTGGAAGGCTGGATGGCTGCTTTCGCGGTCATGGCCGCGCTAGAGAACGTTTTCGAGCGACGGGGAAACCGGTTCGCGTGGAGAAACGCGTTGAATCGAAATCCTGGAGCCTCGCTTCCGATTCCATCACAAGGCGAAAAGGCTCCGGTTACCGGAACGCCGAGAAGCGGCTGTCGAACGAGTTTGTTGACGCCACCGGCGCCGCACTCGGAGCCGGCGTCGGTGCAGCCGCATCGGCGTCGATCGCGGGCTTCAACGGCGGACGCGCTGTCGCGACCTGCTTGGGTTTGTCTGACTTTTCAGCCGTTTTTTCCGTCGTTCCGTGCACGGGGCGCTTCTCCGCCACGACCGGGCGATGCGGAGGGGCATGCGTCGCCGGGGCCGCGATCTTCGGCTTGGCGGGAGCGGTCTGCTTGGTTGCGGTTGCGGTCGTTGCGGTGGTGTCGGCGGTGCCGAAACCGATCTTGCGCGCAAGGTTGCTGAAGATATTGCTCGACGAGGAGGGGGCGAGCAGCGACGAGGAGGGTCTCGTAGCTCCGGCCTCGGGTTCATACGAGGTTGCGACCGGCGTCGCTGCCGAATCGCGCGGCGGATTGACGGTCGGTGGAATGGTCCCCGGCGCCGTCGAGTACGCCGTGAGCTTCAGCCCGGGCTCGGCCGGATCCGACAGCCCTGTCTGACCGTCCGGGATTTTCGCGGCGAACACGCGGTTCATGCCGCCGTCGATGCCGGTGTTGAGCCTGGCCACCGGCGTTCCCTTCGAAATCAGCTTGGCGAGCTCGGTATTGTCGCGCTCCTGCTTTTCCCGCACGGCGCTCGCGATGTCGTCGGGGACCACATAGGCCGGACACTGCGCGGATGCGTTGAACTGCAGCGGCTTGGTCGAGCCCGGAGGGGCTACGGGATCGAACACGTATTTGTGCTCGCAGAACTCGACCTTCGGCTCCTGATGGGTCACCTCGAAATGATCGTTGCCTTCCTTGATCATCTTCCAGAACGGCATGTTCGGGTTGTTGCGATGTTTCGCAAGGTTCGCCGGCGTCATGCGGAACGGATAAGCCTGGAACTGAAAGGCGCGCTGGCCGCCGAAGAAGGATTCCCGGCCGACGGCGTAGATCTCGGCGATCTGCTCGTCCGTCATCGCGTAGCAACCGCGCGAGGAACAGTCGCCATGCACCATGAGTTCGGAGCCGGTGCGTCCCAGCGATTTGTCGAATGCATTGGGATAGCCGGTATTGAACGAGAGATAGTAGGCAGAGCGTGGATTCATCTGCGCCGGCGTGATGCTGTAGAAGCCTTCCGGCGCCTGGCGGTCGCCCTCGCGCATCTTGGGGCCGAGGTCGCCGGACCAGCGGCAGATCGGGTAGGTCTTGAGCAGCGCGAACTTGCCGGACCGGTTCTGCTTCCAGACTTCCAGTTCGGCTTCCTGCTTGAACAGGCGGATCAGGATCGGCGACTGCAGCTCCATGTCCTTTTCGGTCATGGCGGCGACGAGCTTGGGCGGGACGGGCTGGTTCGCCTTGGCGTTGCTTGCGAGTGAAGCGTCCTCGCCGTTGCAGCCGGCCAGAAGAGCGGCGCCCGCCAACAGCACGGCCGATGTCATGATCGCGCGACCGGGCGCGCGATGGATCAAAGCCGAGCGATGGATCAAAGCAAAGCTCCGCAAGCGACGGGCAAGCCTGCACCCCAAGTTCATGGCGTCCGTGCCCCAAGCCATTGAATAAAGTATTATCCTTAAGCCTGCGGCCCCGCAAGCCGGACTGGCCGGCGTGACCCAATCCACGACGACGATGGTGAACGGAGGTTAAATATTCGGTACCGGGCCGAAATAGGGCGGTTCGGCCGGAGTCCGGAAAATGCCGCAATTTTGCGACCGCCGCGGGGGCGTCGGGCGCAGGACATGCGGTCGTTCGTCGCCAATCCTGGTGGAGCTGGCGTGCTCAGCCCAGTTTGCGCCCGATATCGAGGAATTTCTGACGGCGCTGCTTGCGAAGCGCGTCGCGGTCGAGATGGCGCAGATCGTTGAAGGCGTCGGCGATGGCGTCGCCCGTGAGCGCGACGATTGCCGTCGGGTCGCGGTGGGCGCCCCCCGGCGGCTCCTTGAGGATGGCGTCGATCACGCCGAACCGCAGCAGGTCTTGCGCGGTGATTTTCATGTTGGTCGCCGCTTCTTGCGCCTTGCTGCCATCCCGCCAGAGAATCGACGACGCCGCCTCCGGTGAGATCACGCTGTAGATCGCATGCTCCAGCATCAGGACGCGATTGGCGGTCGCGATCGCGATCGCGCCGCCTGAGCCGCCCTCGCCGATGATGACCGCGATATTTGCGACGCCGAGCGACAGGCAGGCGTCGGTCGAGCGCGCGATCGCTTCGGCCTGCCCACGCTCCTCGGCGCCGATGCCGGGATAGGCTCCGGCGGAATCGACCAGCGACAGCACGGGAATATCGAAGCGGTCGGCCATTTCCATGAGCCGGACCGCTTTGCGATAACCTTCCGGCCGCGCCATGCCGAAATTGTGCTTCAGCCGGCTTTCGGTGGTTGCGCCTTTTTCCTGGCCGATGACGCAGATGCTTTCGCCGCGGAAGCGGCCGAAGCCGCCGATCAGCGCTTCGTCCTCACCGAACTTGCGGTCTCCCGCCAGCGGCGTGAACTCGGTAATCAGGCCGTTGATGAAATCGGAGAAGTGCGGCCGCTGCGGGTGCCGCGCCACCTGGGTTTTTTGCCACGGCGTCAGGTTATCGTAGAGATCCTTCAGCGCCTGCGCGGCCTTGTCCTCGATGCTCGAAATCTCTTCGCCGATGTCGCTGCCCGAGGCGGCGAGCGCACGGAGTTCGTCGATCTTGGAATCGAGTTCAGCGACAGGCTTTTCGAAATCAAGGTAGCTGCGCATGGGGTCCGGCATTCCAGCAATATAGGACGAACGTGTCAGGGGACGAAAGCTATCGGCGGGGAGGACAAAAAATCCTTTAATTCAAACGTTTAGGTGACGTGGCGGAGGCAACTGGGTCGGTCGCTGGCGGGACACGCTGCGCTCTTTCGCGGCTGATTGATGTGAAGTCAAGTGCCGGCCCTTGACAGGTGTCCCGGCTGAAGCATCGCACGACAAAAAAACCCCGGCGTTGCCGGGGTTTCAAGGTGGATCTGAAGTGGCCGAACGGTTCGGCTACTGTGGGCCGCCGAACCGGCAGCGTAAGGCCGACGCGAATCGACCCTGCAATTACCTACAGATTAGAACGGCTGACGCGGGATGGAAGGCGGAACTTGGCCTTAGCGAGATTTGGTGCGGCCGTGTGATGGTCTGGTAACACCCGGATGCCGCCGGCGTTTCAAGCATTCGGTCTTCTCACTTCCAGGCATGAGGGGCCCCGGTCAGGCCTCCGCCAGGGGATGCAGGTCACGCACCAGACTTTTCAACCGCTCTTCCACGACGTGGGTGTAGATTTGCGTGGTCGAGATGTCGGTGTGGCCGAGCAGCGTCTGCACGATTCGCAAGTCCGCGCCGTTATGCAGCAAATGGCTTGCGAAGGCATGACGCAGCACGTGTGGGGAGACCAGCCGGGGTGCGAGCCCGGCCGTGGCGGCCAGGTCTTTCAGTTCGCGCGCGAAATGCTGCCGCGTCAGGTGGCCGCTTTCGCCGAACGAAGGAAACAGCCATTTTGGCCGCGCCGCAGTCGCCTTGCCCATCCCGCGCTGCTCGTCCATCGCGGCCAGGTAGTCGGCCATCGCTTGCCGTGACGCCTCGTTCAGCGGTACCAGCCGCTCCTTGTTGCCCTTGCCCTTCACCACGATCATGCGGGCGTCGCGCCGCGCGGCCGACAGCGGCAGCGAGACCAGTTCGGACACGCGGAGCCCGGTGGCGTAGAGCACTTCAAGCAGGCAATACAGCCGTGCCGCACGCAATCGCCGGGCCGGCGGGGCGCCCGGTGCGTCGATCGCCGCTTTTGCCTGCGCTAGCAGGCGATCGACATCCGGTATCGACAGCACCTTCGGCAGGCTTCGTCCACGCTTCGGGCCCGAGAGGATCGCGGCAGGATCGTCGCTCCTGATCCGTTCGCTCAGCAGAAAGCGAAACAGGTGGCGCATCGCCGAAAGACGGCGAGCGACGCTCGAAGACTTGAAGCCCCTGAGGTCAAGATCGCCGAGATAGTCCCGCAGCGTCTGGGTGCCGGCGGTGACGAAATTTTCACCTACGCGCGTCAGGAAGGCGGAAAAATCCTCAAGGTCGCGACGGTATGCGCCAAGCGTGTTCTCGCCGGCGCCCTGTTCGGCCGCCAGCATGTCGAGGAACAGGTCGGTCAGCCTAGGATCGGAGACTTTGTCGGATGTCATGCCGCCGCCTATAGCGTTTTCGAGCGAAGTGGATACCGGTTCGCGTCAAGAAAACGCGTCAAAATAAAAAGCTGGAGCCCGGCTTTGATTCCATCGCAGCCGGAATAGCTCTAGCAGCTATTTCTTGAGAAATTTGTCCGGGTGGATGGTCACCGTCATATCCCGCGGCGCCGGATTGACGAAGTTCGCCAGCGCGAAGATGACGCCGTAGCCGATCGCGCCGATCGCCGCGACGACAGTCAGGAAGCGGAACAGGCTGGGCATTGGCGGTCCGGAGCGTGATATTGACCCTCGGGGCGAACGCAATGAGTACCAACATGTTCGCCGGATCGGTGCAAGAGTCTCTGGCAACCCCCTCGACGAGAGTAGTATAGCTGGCGGGAAAAGATGGTCCAATTTGCTGTCGGCATCGGTTTCGGCGATCCGCCTTCGGACGCCAGAACCCTGGGCCAGATTCATCCACGCTTGCAACCTCGTTCCGACAGGTGTCTTTTGACGTCCGAAACCGTTTCACCGGCCAGTGCGGGCACGTCCCCCGAGAGCGCGATCGTCGCCGCGCTCGGCGGGCGATCGCTGGTGCTTGTCGGCATGATGGGGGCCGGAAAATCCACGATCGGCCGGCGTCTGGCCTCGCGCCTTGCGATGCGGTTCGTCGACGCCGATACCGAGATCGAACTCGCCGCCGGGATGTCGATTCCCGAAATTTTCGAAACTCATGGCGAGCCGCATTTCCGCGACGGCGAAGCGCGGGTGATCGCCCGGCTCTTGACCGGCGGACCCTTGGTGCTCGCGACCGGCGGTGGTGCCGTGCTGCGCGAGGAGACCCGCGCGCGCATTCGCGAGCGGGCAATCTCGATCTGGCTCAAGGCTGACGCCGAGGTGATCCTGCGCCGGGTCAAGCGTCGCGCCGATCGCCCCCTGCTGCAAACGGCCGATCCGGCCGCGACGATCGGGCGCCTTATCGCCGAGCGTGAGCCCATTTACCAACTGGCGGATCTTACGATCGCCTCGCGCGACGTGCCTTATGAAAGGATCGTCGACGAATGCATCGGCCTGCTTCATCATCGGCTGACCGCCGCGGACCGGCGGAACTGAACCTGCCGGAATTCGCGACGAACAATTGAAAGACTTTGACATCAAAGGATTTGGTCCCACGCGATGACAGCTCCGCTGAAAACTTCCGACCCGATCACGGTCGATGTCGCGCTTGGCGACCGTTCCTACGACATCGTCATCGGCCGGGGCATCCTGCCGTCGCTCGGCGAACGGATCGCCGCGCTGCGTCCCGGCGCGCGCGTGGCGATCGTCACCGACGAATATGTCGCGACCCATTGGCTGCGGCGGACCGAGGCGTCGCTGCAAGGCGCCGGCATCGCGACGTCGCGGATCGTCGTCGACGAAGGGGAGGTTTCGAAAAGCTACGAAGGCATCGAGTTCGTTTGCGAGGAACTGATCGCGGCGAAAATCGAGCGCAACGATCTCGTGATCGCGCTCGGCGGCGGCGTGGTCGGCGACCTTGCGGGCTTTGCCGCCGCGATCGTCCGCCGCGGCGTCGATTTCGTGCAGGTGCCGACCTCGCTGCTGGCGCAGGTGGATTCCTCGGTCGGCGGCAAGACCGGCATCAACTCGCCGCAGGGCAAGAACCTGATCGGCGCCTTTCATCAGCCGATCCTGGTGGTCGCGGACACCGCGGTGCTGGATACGCTGTCGCCGCGCCAATTCCGCGCCGGCTATGCCGAGGTTGCGAAGTACGGCCTGCTCGGCGACGAGGCGTTCTTCGCGTGGCTGGAAACCAACCACGCCGAGATCGTCAAGGGCGGCGCGGCGCGCGAACACGCGATCGCCGCCAGTTGCCGCGCCAAGGCCGCCATCGTCGCCCGCGACGAGCGCGAGACCGGCGAGCGCGCGCTGCTCAATCTCGGCCACACCTTCGGCCATGCGCTCGAAACCGCGACCGGGTTTTCCGACCGGCTCTATCACGGCGAGGGCGTGTCGATCGGCATGGTGCTGGCCGCCGAACTGTCGTGCGGACTCGGGATGATCGCGGAAACTGATGTGTCCCGCATCAGGCGGCATCTGGCGGCGGCGGGCTTGCCGACGCGGTTGCAGGACATCGCCGGTTTCGGGCAGGAAGGCCTGACCGACGCGGACGGCCTTATGGCGCTGATGGCACAGGACAAGAAGGTGAAGCGCGGCCGCCTCACCTTCATCCTTTTGAAGGCGATCGGCCGGGCGGTCGTGACATCCGATGTCGAACCGGCAACGGTTCGCGATTTTCTTGCCGGGAAGCTCGCAGACGTGCGGGCTTAGGACTTTCCAACCAGTGAACTGGAATCAGCAGCGGAGTTCTTTTCTGACGTGACGTTTTTTCTTCGCGCGAACCGGTGCCTGGGCCTCACGAAGACGTTATAGTCCGGCATGATCATGGGCCCGCGATGAGTTCGACGCTCCTCCAGATATTGCTTGCAGTACTGCTGCTTGCCGCCAATGCGTTTTTCGTCGCGGCCGAATTCGCGCTGGTGAAAAGCCGCGGCTTCCGCGTCAAGGCCATGGTTGAGCGCCGCGCGTTCGGCGCGCGGCTCGTGCATGACATCGTCGGCAACATCGAGGCTTATCTCGCCTGCTGCCAACTCGGCATCACCATGGCGTCTCTCGGTCTCGGATGGGTCGGCGAGCCGACAGTGGCTGCCTTGCTCGAACCCCTGCTGCGGCCGCTCGGCATGCCGGAATCGGCGCTACACCTGACGTCGTTCCTTACCGGCTTTCTGGTGTTCTCCTCGCTGCATATCGTGATCGGCGAACAGGTCCCGAAAACCCTGGCGATCCGCCAGCCCGAGCCGGTGTCGCAATGGATCGCCTATCCGCTCCACGCGTCCTATCTGCTGTTCTATCCGCTGAACTGGCTGCTGAATTCGGCGTCACGCACCATCCTGCGTGCGCTTCGCGTCAAGGAAGTCTCGCAGCACGACGTATTGACCGGCGCGGAGATCGAAGGACTGGTCGGCGAATCCGCCGAGCACGGCGGAATCGAAAGCGGCGAGGCCGAATACATCCAGAATGTTTTTCGCTTCGGCGATCTCGCGGTGTCGGATGTGATGGTCCACCGCACGGCGATGGTGACGATCAATGCCGACCTGCCGCCCGAGGAACTGGTGCGCGAGGTGCTTGCCAGCGAATATACCCGCATTCCGCTCTGGCGCGACAAGCCGGAAAACATCATCGGCGTGCTTCACGCCAAGGATCTGTTGCGGGCGATTCGCGCCTCCGACGGCGACATGTCGCGCATCAACGCCAGCGCTATTGCGCTGCCGCCGTGGTTCGTGCCGGAAATGCGTCCGGTATCCGATCAGCTCAAGGCGTTTCGCCGCCGCAAGACCCATTTCGCGCTGGTGGTCGACGAGTATGGCGAAGTCGAGGGCATGGTGACGCTGGAAGACGTTCTGGAGGAGATCGTCGGCGATATCTCAGACGAGCATGACGTGGTGGTGGCCGGCGTCCGGCAGCAGGCCGACGGATCGGTGGTGGTGGACGGCTCGGTGCCGATCCGCGATCTCAATCGCGCCATGAACTGGCATCTGCCGGACGAGGAGGCGACCACGATCGCGGGTCTCGTGATCCACGAAGCGCGATCGATCCCCGAGCGCGGTCAGAATTTTACGTTTCATGGTTTTCGCTTCAGGGTTTTGCGCCGCGAGCGCAATCGCATTACTGCGCTTCGCATCCAGCCGGTGCCGCGCGGGGCGGAGGCGATGGAGAACAAACCGAAGCAGGCGAAAACGGCGTCCTGACGGCTCACTGGTGCGTGCGACTTACAGAAGAGGACGCGAAAAGTCGAGCGCGCCTGTTGCTCGGGTAAGCCATATTGCCGGTCCAAAGTGAAGAAACGATCGTGGTTTGCCCCGTTACGAGTCGGATCTGGCGAGCGCTCGCCCTTTCTTCTTTTTGCCGGTCTCTTTGTCCTCGACGAATTTGACGCCGATCTCCTCGCCATTGATGCGTACGAGTTCGCAACGGCGAAAGGCCAGCCCGGTCGACGATAACAGCAGGAAGAATTCCTTGAGGTTCAGTCCCTCGATCGAGTCTTTCACCTGAAGCCGCGCGCCGCTGTTGGAAATGTCCAGCAGGGTGCACGGCCGTTGCCATGTTCCGTCGATTGCCATCATCAGGACGGTATAGCCGGTGGCAAACGTCACCCGGTCAGCTTTTCGGTTACCCCAACTCACGGCTTAGATATCCGAAATGGCGACTGCCGTGTTCGGAGCATCGGCCTTCCTCGCCGAGCCGCGCGCCGACCAGAACCGGATCGTGCGTTGCGCGGAGGACAGCGACAACGCTTCGAACACTTCCCGACCGTTTTCGAAGTCCTGCTTGCTCAGCGGACGGCAATGCGGCCGATTGCGCAGAATCATGCTGGTCGTCGACCAGTTGAGCCGGGCCGCCTTGCACGCGACGATCAGCCCGTCGGGACGAGGGTTGCCGATCAACGGCTCGATCGCTTCGATTTTTACCGAATTTAAAAGCGAGAGCGCTGCGATAATGTGGATATATTCGCCCTGCATCGCAAACCGGTTGATGGTTTGATCGCCGAGCTTTCCCTCCCGGTTCAGCGCAAGAACCATCGATTCCGATTCGGTGTAGTCTTCCGGCACCAGTGCCGGGGCGGCGATCTGCTCGACGACCGTCCGGATCGCTTCCTGAATCTTCGCGCGCATCTCCGGCGGCGCGGCCTTGAGCAGGCGATCGCGGACGGCGGCGCTGGCTCTGGAGAGAAGTTCGCGCAGCACCTTGAGCGGGATGTCGATCCGCAGCCCGAGCTTCTCGGCGAGCGCATCGTCCTTTTCGGAGCTTTCGACCAGGGTGGCGTAGCCAAACTCCGAGAAGCGAGCGCCCGTATTCTTGGCGAGCGCGTGGGAGACCTGCGAATCGCCACGCCGGAGCAGGACGTCCGTGACGCCCTCGCTCAGCGTGTCGCGATGCGAAATGGCCAGCAGATGCTGCGGTCCCCGCAGATTCGCGATCTCGATCAGGTCGCCTTCGGACAGCCGCGCGGATTTCGTCAGAACCGGGGCTGCAACGGAGACTTCCTCATGATATGCAAGCTGCCGGATGGTTTCCTTCGGAGCGGCCTTCGAACCCGAAAGCGTCGTGCCGAGCTGCGCCAGCGCCCGGGTCTCCATCTGCTCCATGAGGCGGACGAGGACGTCGTCGAAGACGCCGATTTGGTTTTCGTTCAGCCTGTCCGCGTCGGACAGGAACAGGTCGGTGACCTGGCGAAGCATCTGGAGCCGCCGCTCGGACGAGCCGCCCTTCACCGCACTTTCCAGTTCCGCGATTAGCGCCGTTGAGGCTGCTTCGGACATTGCATGATCCCAGCGAGTCAATCCCGGCGCGCTACGCTCTATTGCGTTCGCATTCTACCGTACGACGATGGTATTTTGCTCCGATCATCTGATCGGCGGGTTAATTTCGCATAAAAACGACATCGATTTTTTTGGGGAGATGGGCTGTCGCGGGTCGCCGCCGGATGCGCCGCATCGTTATGCGGAGGGACGGTTGACGGCCGACGCGAGCTTGTTACCGCCAGGCGTGCGGGGCCTGCAGTTTTCACGGCTTGAGCGAGTTCGGCGGAAGACGGCTCGTGCCGTCAGCGCCCTTGTTCGTCCGGCGCCAGCGCCCGGATCGCCAGCGCGTGAACGCTGCCTGCCAGCTCCTCCGCCAGCAGCGCATTGATCATGCGGTGGCGATCGACCCGGCTCTTCCCTTCGAACGCTTGAGACACAATATTAACCCGGAAATGCGTTCCGCCGCCGGGCCGATGGCCGGCGTGTCCCTCGTGAAGATGTGATTCGTCGGCGACGTCGAGGCTCTCCGGCGTGAAAGCCTCCTTGAGTTTCTTTTCGATGTTGTCCCTGACGCTCATGGCGGGCGACTTAACTCCCATCGCTTTCGTCCGTCAATGGCGCGTAGGCGTGACGGAATAAATGCGATGTCAAGACTTGAAGCGTAAAGCGTTGCGGTGTCAAAGATGGTCATGCCGATCGATACATCGAAATTTTTCGACAGCATCCGCATCAAGCCGAGGGCTGGTGCGAAGCAGCCGCGCGCGCGCGAGGAAGCGGTCGGCTGCGAATGGCCCGACTGTAAAAACCGGGGATCGCACCGCGCGCCAAAAGGCCGCGGCAACGAACGCGGGTATTTCCATTTTTGCCTCGACCATGTCCGCGCTTACAACCAGTCGTACAATTTTTTCCAAGGCATGAATGCGGAGGCGGTCGCGCGCTATCAGAAGGATGCGCTGACCGGCCATCGCCCCACCTGGAAGATGGGCGCCAACGGCACCCCCGGCAAAGGCAAGACCGGCACCATCGATCTCGACGGCACGGCCGATCCCTTCAGCATGCTTGGCGAAATCAACGGCCGCGGAAAGTGGCGGCCCGGCCCTGGGACGGGATCCGAGACCAAGCCCGAGACGCGCAAGATCTTCAATGCGGAGCGTAAAGCCCTGCAGGTGATGGGACTGGGCGCCGACGCAACGCTCGAAACCGTCAAGGCCAAATACAAGATGCTGGTGAAGCAGCATCACCCCGATGCCAATGGCGGCGACCGTTCGACGGAAGACCGCCTCATCGAGATCATCAAGGCGTACAATTACCTGAAGACGGTGGTGCGCGGCGCCTGAGAATTACATCCGCTCTACTTCTTCTCCAGCATCAGCGTGCCCTTTTTCTGGATGACATTCTGAATTCCGTGGGCGAGTTTGTTGAGCAGCCACGGCAGGGTCACTTCGAGGCGGACATGGTCCTCGAACACGTCCAGGATTCCCGAAACCTGCTGCTTCATGGCGGTAACGGTGAATACCAGGCGGTCGCCGCTCCACACTTCTTCATTGACCTGGATGAACTGGGCGTATTGCGTTCGGGCGCTGCCCAGCCCCGCCTTCATTCGGCGCAGCGCTTCATCCTTGCCGAGGCGATGCGGGATGGAAACCACGAGAGGTTTGGTCATGATTGATCCAATGGCTAGCTGCGGGCGCGCAATGCGAATGTTGGAACCGGACCATTAGCCGGTTCGTTCGGATGCGGTCTTAGCGTGTAAGTTCTTGGCGTGTAAGTTAATGTCGCGCCGCCGCCGCCGCCACCATGTCGCGGCCCCGACGATCGCGGCAATGACGATCACCGTCGGAATCCAGACGAGTTTGCCGACGTGAGTGTGGTGGGGCAGCCCGCCGTATTCATGCAGCGCCGAAACCGCCAGTACGCCGGGCAAGACGTGCGCGGGAGCCCAGAGCAGGATCGCCGGAATGTTCACCGCATAAAATCGCGACGGCGGCATCGCCAGCGCGCCGGCCGTGATCGGCACGAAGGCGCGGATCGGCGGCACGAACCGCGCGAAAAACACCGCAAGCGTGCCCCAGCGGTTGAAGAACGTTTCGCTTTGCGCGATCACGCCGGGATAACGGGACATCGGCCATGCACTGAGGATTTCCCGTTTGGAGCGGTGGCCGGTCCAGAACGCCGTTCCGTCGCCCAGCATGGCGCCGGACGCGGCGGCGGCCAGCACCGCCGCCAGTTGAAGCTCGCCACCGGGAATCAATGCGCTCAGCGCGAGAATGATGGTCGATCCGGGCACCAGCGAACCCAGCACCGGAACCGCCTCCAGCAATGCTGCGAGAAATATCGTGAGATAGGCGAGCCAGGTGTGGGCTGAGACGAACGCAATCAATGGGTCAATCAATGAACTCACGAAAATCCTGCTTCCGGCGTCCCGCAGGGACGGATTTTGGTCCGATTAGCATACTCTGCGGGCGGCAACGTCCCTGACGGCCGATGGTTCGGTTCCGTATGACGTCAGCCCGGCCTCCGCGGATTCGGCGGGCAACCCTTAAAAATCCACAGCTGGCGCATATCTTGATGATATCACAAAGGAACTTTGATCACGCAGCAGGCTTCTGCCGGGTCCCGCTCTCTGCTAAATTTCGTGCGACCCACTCATCCGCAGCCATGCGCAGTTCTGGTTTCGGGAGCGCGCCCGAACCTCGGAGGATTGATGACGACCGCCGCAATGACCAAAACTGAAACCTCCGCAGGTTTGCCGGACATGAAGGTCTCGGTGCGGCAGGTGTTCGGGATCGACAGCGATCTCGAAGTCCCAGCCTATTCCGCAACCGATCCGCACGTGCCCGATGTCGATCCGGACTATCGCTTCGATCGCGCGACCACGCTCGCGATTCTGGCCGGTTTCGCCAGGAATCGCCGCGTCATGGTCACCGGCTTTCACGGCACCGGCAAATCGACCCATATCGAGCAGGTGGCCGCGCGGCTGAACTGGCCGTGCGTGCGCGTCAATCTCGACAGCCACATCAGCCGCATTGATCTCGTCGGCAAGGACGCGATCGTTGTGAAGGATGGCAAGCAGGTCACCGAATTCCGCGACGGCATTTTGCCTTGGGCCTACCAGAACAACGTGGCGCTGTGTTTCGACGAATACGATGCCGGCCGCCCGGACGTGATGTTCGTGATCCAGCGGGTGCTGGAATCCTCGGGCCGGCTGACGCTGCTCGACCAGAGCCGGGTCATCAAGCCGCATCCGGCGTTCCGCCTGTTCGCGACCGCCAATACCATCGGCCTCGGCGACACCTCGGGCCTCTATCACGGCACCCAGCAGATCAACCAGGCGCAGATGGATCGCTGGAACATCGTCACCACGCTGAATTATCTGCCGCATGACAACGAGGTCGAGATCGTTCTGGCCAAGGCCAGGCATTATCGTACGCCGGAGGGTCGCGACATCGTCGGCAAGATGGTGCGGCTCGCCGATCTTACGCGGAATGCCTTCGCCAACGGCGATCTCTCCACGGTGATGAGCCCGCGCACGGTCATCACCTGGGCGGAGAACACCGAGATCTTCGACGATCTGGGCTTCGCCTTCCGTGTCACCTTCCTCAACAAGTGCGACGAGCTTGAGCGGCCGCTGGTCGCGGAATTCTACCAGCGCTGCTTCAACGTCGAACTGGCGGAATCGGCGGTCAATGTGGCTCTGAGCTGATGATTTTTCACCTCTCCCCGCTTGCGGGGAGAGGTCGGCAAGCGAAGCGAGCCGGGTGAGGGGCTTCGCGTCACGCCATTCATTGTTGCCCCTCACCCCAACCCTCTCCCCGCAAGCGGGGAGAGGGAGAGGCGTCATGAGCACCGCACCGCCGAACAACAAGTTCCGCACCGGGCCGAAGGAAGCGCCGAGCGAGCCGTTCAAGCGCGCGGTGGCGTCGTGTCTGCGCGCCATCGCCAGGCGGCCGGAACTCGAGGTGACGTTTGCGGTCGAGCGGCCCGGGCTGTCGCCGGGCAAGGCGCGATTGCCGGAGCCCGGCCGCAAAATGAGCAAACGCGACGCGGCCGTCGTGCGGGGACACGCGGATTCCATCGCGCTGAAGATCGCCTGCCACGATCCCAAGGTGCATCGCAGGCTGATGCCCGGCAATCCGCAGGCGCGCGGGGTGTTCGACGCGGTGGAGCAGGCGCGGGTCGAGGCCATCGGCTCCCGCCGAATGACGGGCGTCGCGAAGAATCTCACCGCGATGCTCGATGACCATTTCCATCGCGGCAAGTATGACGAGATCACCGATATCGCCGACGCGCCGTTGTCGGATGCGCTGGCGATGATGGTGCGCGAGCGGCTGACCGGTCTCGCTCCGCCCGCTGCGGCGCGCAAGATCGTCGATCTGTGGCGTCCGTATCTGGAAGACAAGATCGGCAAGCGACTGGATCAGCTCAGTCGTCTCACCGAGGATCAGGCGAAGTTCGGCGACGTGGTGCACGACCTGCTGTCGGAGCTCGATCTCGGCGACGACACCAACGCCGAGGCCGACAAGGAGGAGAATCAGGAGGACAACCGCGAAAGCGAGAGCGATCAGTCGGGGGCGGAGGGTTCGCCCGACAGCGACGCCGTGCAGGAGATGAGCGCGGATCAGGCGCAGGAGGCCGCCGACGAGATGTCGGACAGTGCGGTCGAAAGCGCCCAGGCTTCCGCGAGCGATACTTTCGATGACGGCGAACTCGGCGACGACGAGACGCCGGGCGAGGCGACGCGGCCGAACGCCAGGGGTGCCAACGAGCCTCGGGGTCCGGAATATCATGCTTTCGCGCCCAGGTTCGACGAGGTGATCGCGGCGGAAGACCTCTGCGATCATGACGAGCTGGAACGGCTGCGCAGCTATCTCGACAAGCAGCTCGCGCACCTGCAGGGCATCGTGGCGCGGCTCGCCAACCGCCTGCAGCGCCGCCTGATGGCGCAGCAGAACCGCGCCTGGGAGTTCGATCTGGAGGAAGGCATTCTCGATCCGGCGCGGCTGTCGCGCGTGGTGATCGATCCCTATCAGCCGCTGTCCTTCAAGCACGAGAAGGAGGCGACCTTCCGCGACACTGTGGTGACGCTGCTGCTGGACAATTCCGGCTCGATGCGCGGGCGCCCCATCACGGTGGCTGCGACGTGCGCCGACATCCTGGCGCGCACGCTGGAGCGCTGCGGCGTCAAGGTGGAAATTCTCGGCTTCACGACGCGGGCGTGGAAGGGCGGTCAATCGCGCGAGGCGTGGCTCGCCGCTGGCAAGCCGCCTGCGCCGGGTCGTCTCAACGATCTGCGCCACATCATTTACAAGGCCGCCGATGCTCCCTGGCGGCGCTCGCGGAAGAACCTCGGGCTGATGATGCGCGAGGGCCTGCTCAAGGAGAACATCGACGGCGAGGCGCTGGATTGGGCGCACAAGCGGCTGCTTGCGCGCGGCGAGCAGCGCAAAATCCTGATGATGATCTCGGACGGCGCGCCGGTCGACGATTCCACGCTGTCGGTCAACCCCGGCAACTATCTCGAGCGCCACCTGCGCTGGATCATCGAGGAGATCGAGACGCGTTCGCCGGTCGAACTGATCGCGATCGGCATCGGCCACGACGTGACGCGCTATTATCGCCGCGCGGTGACCATCGTTGATGCGGAAGAGCTCGGGGGCGCCATCACCGAACAACTCGCCGAACTGTTCAGCGAGACGCATGATGCGCCCCTGGTTCCGGCCCGGCGGCCGCGCAGACTGCATTCGTGAAGGATGGAAGGCCGGGTCTTCTGCGCGAGGCGCGCTTTACGCTTTGCCCGGCCATGACAGCTTGAAGCGAACCGGCGGGCAAATGCGAGCATCGAGCCAACCTAGCCGCCGCGACATTCTCAAATGGGGCGTAGCCGCCACGTCGCTCACGCTTATGCCCGCCGCCCGCGCGCAATTCGCGACGCAGCTGCCCAAGCAACCGTCGCCCCACGACCTCACGCCTCCGGCGCCGGTGTCGATCACCGTCAATGCGAGGCCGATTCCCTCCTTTGACCTGCGCGACCGCTCGCGCACGCGCTTCGGCGCGCTCGCCTTTCGCAGTGGCCTGGTCCTGACCTCGTCGTTTCCCGGCTTCGGAGGATTGTCGAGCCTGCGGGTTGATCCGAAAGGGCGGCAATTCATCTCGGCGACCGACAAGGGCGCCTGGATCACCGGGCGCGTCGTCTACGGGACCGCCGCGGAAATGACCGGGCTGGCCGATGTCGAGGCTGCGCCGATGCTGGCGCACGACGGCAGGCCGATCGCCACGCACGGACGGTTCGACACCGAGTCGATCGCGCTCGACGGATCGTTCGTCTATGTCGGCATCGAGCGCGTCAACCGCATCATGCGGTTCGATTTCGCCAAGGACTTTACCCGCGCACGCGGCGAGGACGTGGAGGCGCCGCCGGCCGTGCGCAAGCTGCCGTTCAACCGCGGGCTGGAAGCGTTGGCGGTCGTTCCATCCGGCAGGCCGCTCGCCGGCACGCTGATCGCGATCTCAGAGCGTGGCCTCGACGCAAACAAGAACATCACGGCGTTCCTGATCGGCGGCCCGTCGCCCGGTCAGTTCGCCGTCCGCCGCACCGACCATTTCGACGTCAGTGATGCCTGCCTGCTGCCGACGGGCGACCTGTTGATCCTCGAACGCAAATTCTCGCTGACCGGCGGCATCGGCATCCGCATCCGGCGCATTGCGATGACGGCGATCGCGCCCGGCGCGGTGGTGGACGGCCCTTCGATCTTCGATGCGGATCTCGGGCAGGAGATCGACAATTTCGAAGGGCTGGATGCGTTCGCCGACGACAACGGCGACGTCGTCGTGACGCTTGTGTCCGACGACAATTTTTCGCTGATCCAGCGCACGCTGCTGCTGCAGTTCATGCTGGTCGAATAGGCGGGGCGCCGCGCTCCAGGCACGACTCAAATGTTAGGATCAGGCTACCAGAAGGAGCCAGGGGTTTGTCAGCTTCAACACCATCGCCCGGCAATTCATCCGGCAAAACCGCTTTCGTCTTCGCGGGCGGCGGAAGTTTCGGCGCCATCCAGGTTGGCATGATGCACGCGCTCGCCGCACACGGCGTCGTCGCAGATATTGTGGTGGGATCAAGCGTCGGGGCCTTGAACGGCGCCTATTACGCCGGCGTTCCGACTCTCGACGGCGTGAAGCATCTTGCTGATATCTGGCGCGGCCTCCGCCGTCAGGATGTATTTCCGGTCTCGGTCATGACCCTGCTCGGATTTCTCTGGCGGCGGGATTTTCTCATCTCGCATGACGGCGTGCGCAAGCTGGTCGACGATCACCTGCCTTACAGGAATCTTCAGGATGCGAAGCTTCCGGTGCATATCGTCACCACCAATATCCTGACTGGCGGCGCCGCGGTGCTGTCCGAAGGCTCGGCCGCCAAGGCGATCGTGGCGAGCACGTCGATTCCCGGCATCTTCGCGCCGGTCCACTACAGGAAGATGTTTCTCGCGGATGGCGCGATCTCGAGCAATACGCCGATCAGGGTCGCCCTCGAGAAGGGGGCGCGGCGTCTCATCATTCTGCCGACCGGAACGGCGTGTGCCGGCGAGGTGCCGCCGAAGGGCGCGGTTGCGAACGTGCTTCACGCGGTGACGCTGCTGATTTCGCGGCAGATGGTCGACGATCTGGAATATATCGATCCGTCCATCGAATATCATGTCGTGCCGCCGCTCTGCCCGCTGGTCGGCTCGCCCTATGATTTTTCGCGCACCGAAGAGCACATCGAGCGGGCAACCAGGAAGACCGAGCGATGGATCGCAGCCGGCGGGCTCGAACAGCGCGGCGTGCCCGGCGAGTTGCGGCCTCACCAGCACTGAGCTTTACAGGCTCTATGATTTTGATTCGACGCGTTTTCTTTACGCGACCGGTTTCCGCTTCGCTCGAAAACGCTGCATCTCGCGAGGACGGATGGCGTCCGGCGGAATGCAAAAACAAGAGCCGGACTCGGTTCGCCCCGATCCGGCTCGATTGTTTCACAGTGATGAACGTGAGCGAACGATCGCTCGTCGTTATCAGCCGGCCTTGGCGGCCTGCTTCTTCTCGATCTGGCGCTTGATCTCGATTGCCTTTGGCGAAAGCTCCGAGTCCCTCGCCTTCAGCAGGAAGGCATCGAAGCCGCCGCGATGGTCGACGCTCTTCAGCGCGTTGGTCGACACGCGCAGCCGCACCGAGCGAGCCAGCGCCTCGGACAGGAAGGTGACGTTCACCAGGTTCGGCAGGAAGCGCCGTTTGGTCTTGATGTTGGAATGGCTGACCCTGTGGCCCACCAGGGGGGCCTTGGCTGTCAGTTCGCAGCGCCGGGACATGGCGAAAATCCTCTGTCATCCCCGGCGTCGGCCCTCAGGGCGGCTCGGGGGTTCGAAATCGCGTCCATTTCAGGAACGGCGGACGTATAGGAGGAGAGCGGCGGGGCGTCAAGGTGCGGAGGCAAAAGCATCGTCATTGGCGGCACAAAATGAGCGCCAAATGCTTCATTTCGGACGGTTTGACTGACGCATGCCGTTCGGTTCCTTCGACGCGGTCCATCATATAAAGGGCGCAATCCGTACCGACATCATGATCCGGGGTCGGCCGGTGCGCCGGCATTGCCGGTTGGAGGCTCGATTTTGCGGCTTGCGAACCGCAGACGGACAATGACCCGCAAGCCTGATTAATAGCCGTGCGAGCCCAAGCCCTGACGTGCAGGACGATCCCCTAAGTGAGCGTGTTCCGAACGAGGTTACCGCAGTTGATGTCCGCCTGGCTCCGGATTCCGGCCGCGGCATCGCTGGCCCTCCTTGCCGCGACGCTGGCGATGCCCGCCCCGGCGGCTGCGCAGGGCAAGCTCGAGGCTCACTATGACGTCACTTTGGCCGGGATTCTCGTGGGAACCGGCGCCTGGGCGGTCGACATCTTCGACGATCAGTATTCGGCCGCCGCGAGCGGCGGCACCACCGGACTTCTCAAGGCATTTGCCCATGGCACCGGAAGCGGCAGTTCACAGGGCCGCATCGTCAACGGTGCGCTGGCTCCTGCGACCTATACCGCGACCATCTCGTCATCGAAGAAATCCGAGACCATTCACATGTCGCTGGCCGGCGGCAACGTGAAGGATTTCGTCATCGAGCCGACCCCGCCGGTGGATACCAAGCGCATTCCGGTCACCGATGCGCACAAGCGGGGCGTATTCGATCCGATGAGTGCGACCCTGGTGCGCGTGCCGGGCACCGCCGATCCGCTCGGCCCCGAAGCCTGCCATGCCGCGACCGGTGTCTTCGACGGCCGCATGCGCTACGATCTGCGGCTCGACTTCAAGCGCATGGAAACGGTGAAGTCGGAAAAGGGCTATCACGGCCCGGCGGTGGTCTGCGCGATTTATTTCTCGCCGATCGCCGGCTACGTCCCCGACCGCCTCGCGATCAAATATCTCGCCGCACAGCGTAATATGGAGATCTGGCTGGCGCCGATCGCCGGCACGCGCGTGCTGGTGCCCTATCGCCTGACGATTCCGACGCCGCTCGGCACCGGCAAGCTGGAAGCGACCCAGTTCATCACGACCGCCACGCCAAATGCCGCCGCGGCGAAGGCGCAATAAAAGCGCAGCAACCCGCACCGATGGTGCGCTGCCCTGAAGGGATTCGACCGATTCACGCAGGAGTTCCTGAGAGGAAAACGGCCTCGATCATCTCGCACGCATTTCGCGAACCGATATCCGCACCGATGCGCCGCGCCTGCGGAATCCTGTTGACTCCTGCCGCGGAATTCATGCGCCCTGCGGATTCATAATTTGGGAGAAATAACCGCTCTTGTTGATGGCTGTAGAACTTGATCTAGTTGCCGATGTCGATCTAAACGCGAGATGTTGCGGTGAACGAAGCCAGAGAGGCCGGGAGTCAGCGATTCGGGCGCGATTCGTTCCGGACTCGTTCCAAAGTTTAAGTAGCGGCCCTGCAGGCGTCGCATTGTGAAACACATCGAATCCTGGCGGTCCGACCCCCGCTTCACCAACGCTGCGAAAACCCTCGGAAAACATGGTCTTTTCATCTTCGATATCTCCGCCCGGCAATGACCGCGCGCCCGGTGCGGGCGTGACGGCGGTGCTCGGTCCGACCAACACCGGGAAGACCCATCTCGCGATCGAGCGGATGCTGGCGCATTCCTCGGGAATCATCGGCCTGCCGCTGCGGCTGCTTGCCCGCGAGGTTTACAACAAGATCGTCGACCGTTCCGGAGCGGATTCCGTCGCACTGATCACCGGCGAGGAGAAGATCAAGCCGCCGAAGCCGCGCTTCTGGGTCTCGACCGTCGAAGCGATGCCGCGCGACCTCGATGTCTCGTTTCTCGCCGTCGATGAGATCCAGATTGCCGCCGATCTGGAGCGCGGCCATGTATTCACCGACCGCATTCTGCACCGGCGCGGCCGCGACGAGACGCTGCTGCTCGGCGCTGCGACCATGCGTCCGATCATCGAGCGGCTTTTGCCCGGCGCGAGCATCATCACCCGCCCGCGGCTGTCGCAGCTTGAGTTCGCCGGGGACCGCAAGATCACCCGGCAGCCGCGCCGCACTGCGATCGTCGCTTTCTCGGCGGACGAGGTCTACGCCATCGCCGAACTGATCCGCCGCCAGCACGGCGGTGCGGCGGTGGTGCTGGGATCGCTCAGCCCGCGCACCCGCAATGCGCAGGTCGCGATGTTTCAGTCCGGTGACGTCGATTATCTGGTCGCCACCGATGCGGTCGGCATGGGCCTCAATCTCGACGTCGATCACGTCGCTTTCGCTTCGGACCGGAAATATGACGGCTACCAGTTTCGCAGGCTGAATCCGGCGGAATTCGCCCAGATCGCAGGCCGCGCCGGCCGCGCCACCCGCAACGGCACCTTCGGCACCACCGGACGCTGCGCGCCGTTCGAGCCCGAACTGGTCAACGCGCTGCAAAACCACACGTTTGAGGCCGTCAGGACGCTGCAGTGGCGCAATTCCGATCTCGACTTCTCCTCGCTCGGCGCCTTGCAGGTGTCGCTGGCGCTGACGCCCGCGCACGAGGCGCTGACCCGCGCCCCGATCGCCGAGGATCTGCGCGTGCTCGATCACGCCGCGCGCGATGTCGAGGTGCGCGCCATGGCGCAGGGCGCGGCGGCGGTGGAGAGACTGTGGGACGCCTGCCAGATTCCGGACTACCGCAAGATCGCGCCGGCCGCCCATGCCGAACTGGTGACGACGTTATTCGGCTTCCTGATGCGCAAGGGCCGCGTTCCTGACGACTGGTTCGCCGCTCAGGTCGCGCAGGCCGATCGCACCGACGGCGATATCGACACTTTGTCGGGACGGATTGCGCAAATCCGGACCTGGACCTTCATCGCCAATCGGCCGGACTGGCTGGCGGACCCCGATCACTGGCAGGGAATTTCGCGTGAGGTCGAAAATAAATTGTCTGATGCGCTGCACCAAAGGCTCACTGAGCGTTTCGTTGATCGCCGGACCAGTGTATTGATGCGCCGCCTGCGGGAAAACACGATGTTGGATACGGAAATCGGCAAGACCGGCGAGGTGATCGTAGAGGGCCATGTCATAGGCCGTCTCGATGGCTTTACGTTCGTACCCGATGCGGCCGAGGCCGGCTCGGAAGCCAAGGCGCTGCAAGCGATCGCGCAGAAGGCGCTGGCCGGCGAAATCGAAGCGCGCGCAGAAAAGCTGGCGGCCGCGCCGGACGATCAGTTCGTGCTGACCTCGGACGGCACCATCCGCTGGACCGGGGACGCGGTGGCGCGGCTGATCGCCGCTGACGATGTGTTGCGGCCCCGCATCCGTATCATCTCCGACGAGCGGCTGACCGGCGCTCCGCGCGATGCGGTGCAGGCCCGGCTCGATTTGTGGCTGAAGACTCACGTCGAGAAATTGCTGGGACCACTTTTCGAACTGACCAAGGCGGAGGATGTCACCGGCATCGCGCGCGGCATCGCATTCCAGTTGATCGAGGCGCTCGGCGTGCTGGAGCGCTCGAAGATCGCCACTGAGATGAAAGATCTCGATCAGCCGTCGCGCGCATCCTTGCGCAAATACGGCGTGCGCTTCGGCGCCTATCACATCCATTTCCCGGCGCTCCTGAAACCGGCGGCGCGTGCGTTGGCCTCGCTGTTGTGGGCGCAGAAGCAGGACAATGTCGACCTCTCGGCGCTGTCAAGCGCGCAGCATCTGGCCGCCAGCGGCCGCACCTCGTTTCCGGCCGACAAACTGCTCAATCAGGACGCCTATCGTGCGCTTGGTTATCGGCAATGCGGCGAGCGGGTGGTCCGCGTCGATATTCTCGAGCGATTGGCTGATCTGATCCGCCCGGCGCTGGCGTGGCGGGAAAACGCGCTGGGGCAGAAGCCAGCCGGCGCGTTCGACGGCCGTGGCTTCGTTGTGACCCAGGCGATGACGTCGCTCGTCGGCACCGCCGGCGAGGAATTCGCTTCCATCCTGCGCGCGCTCGGCTATCGCATGGAGCGTTGCCCGGCGCCTCCACCGGTTACAGAGGCTGCTCCGGCGACCGAAGGCGGTGCGGAGGCGGTGCCCGCCGAAGTGTCGGAGAGCGTGCCGGAGCAATCGGCTGCGTCGGACGCCATGCCCGAAGCGCGGGAAACCGCGTCGGACAGCGCGGGCGCGCCTGATGCCGGATCGGTTGTCGAGCAGTCGCCAACGGTAGATGCGGTTTCGTCGGAGGTGACCGCTGCGGTGACCGAAGCCGGGGCTGCAGGCATCGAGGAGACGCCGGCGGAGGTGTCGTCCGACGTCGCGGTCTCGCCGGCTTCCGATGCTGTTGAACCCATTCCCGCGGACGCGACGCATGACGTGTCGGCGACCGTCGATGCTGCGAGCGCGCCCGAGGGCGAAACATCCGCTGAGACAGCCGCGGTTGATGTCGCCCCGATGGCCGTGGCGGACGCCGAGCCCGCTACTGTCGAGGTCTGGCGGCCAGGCGGCCGGTCTGCCGACCGCCGTCCGCGCCACGATCGCAATCGCCATCGCCGTCAGCAGTCCGGGCGGGACGAAACGCAACAACCAGCGGCTGCGGACGGCGAAGCGGGCGAGGGGACGCAAAGACGTGAGCGGCATGGGCGGGGACGCCGCCGGCCTTCCGCCGATGCACCAACTGAGGCCGCGTCCGGCCGGGAGTCGCGAGAGGGCAAGGAACGTCCGCCGCGCGAGCGTTTTCACGGCAAGGGCAGAGACAGGGACCAGGACAAGGGCCGGTTTCAGGGCTCCCGCAAGGGGGGCGGGCGCGAGGGACGCCCGGACGCCGGACCCTCGCACCGTCCCTATGCCAGCAGCGCGCCGCGCGAGCGTGAACGCGCGCTGGATCCGAACTCGCCGTTTGCGAAACTGGCTGCGCTCAAGGAGCAGCTTGCGGGCCGCAAGGATTGACCGGGCGGGCGACGAGGGGCCGACCCGTTCAACGCGTTTTATTCCCGCGAACCGGCATCCACTTCGCTTGAAAACGCTATTAGTGTGAAGCTATTTGGCAGTTCTGGAGCGCCAGCGTCTCGACAAGTGGTTGTGGCATGCGCGGGTAGTCAGAGCCCGGACCCATGCGGCGGCTTTGGTCGAGTCCGGCCATGTCCGCGTCAACGGTGCGCGTGAGAAATCTCCGGGGCATTCCCTCAGGGTCGATGACGTGCTCACGGTCGGACTGGACCGCGGTGTCCGCATCCTCAGGGTCATCGGATTTTCCGAACAGCGCGGAAATGCGACTGCTGCAAGAGCGCTTTATGAAGACGTGTCAGATGCTTCCAGCGGAAGTCAATCGCACACATAGCGTCTCTCCACGGCTTGCGGCAGCGCTGTTCCTGCGGTACCCCAGCCTGCAAATCTGACTCTCCTGGAGCCTTGGATGACTTACGTCGTCAACGATGCCTGCATTAAGTGCAAATACACCGATTGCGTTGAAGTTTGCCCTGTCGATTGCTTCTATGAAGGCGAGAACATGCTCGTCATTCATCCCGATGAGTGCATCGATTGCGGTGTCTGCGAACCGGAATGTCCGGCCGAAGCCATCAAGCCTGATTCCGAGCCGGGGCTGGAGAAGTGGCTCGAGGTGAACGCGGAGTACGCCAAAAGCTGGCCCAATATCACGCAAAAGAAGGACGCCCCGCCTGACGCCAAGGAGTTCGAGGGCATGGATGGTAAATTCGAGAAGTATTTTTCTTCCAATCCGGGATCCGGAGACTGAATTTTATCACAAACGCATTTTCTGAAGGCGCGAGGCCGGGAGGCGGCATTCTGCCTTAACCTTATTTGCGGCCGGCGGCGCCAAAAGCGGTCCGCAATACGGTTCTTTGGGTATAAATCATTGATTTTTGCGGAAAATGTGCTATATTGATCGTGTTTTCGGAGCTGGATTACGTTTTTACCTGCTTGTAGCCCCCTGAGGGGCTCCCGTGAAAACATCGAACAGGGCGTGGCATGTCCACGCGCAGGTTGTGTCACAGAAACCGCGTAAAAAAAATACTTCAAGGGCGTCTGCGGCTCGCCGCGGTGCACGGGTTCGTGCCCGGACCGCTGGCACGAACGCCCGAACGGCTGCCAAGGGCTCGGCCGGAAAATCCTCAAGAAATAAAAGAGGCGAAATGCCAAGCAAGACTGCCAAAGTGGCCGCCAAGACTGCTGCTTCGAAAACCGCGGTGAAGACGGCTGCATTGAAGGCTGCCGCATCGAAAGGCGCATCGGCCTCCAGGGGCGCTTCCAGGACCGCGAAGCCGGCTGCAAAGTCCGCGGCGAAAACTGCGGTGGCCAGCAAGCCCGCCGCGAAGTCTGCCGCCAAGACCAGCGCGCTCCGTGTCGAGGAGCCGAAGAAGGTTCTGACCCAGCGCCAGGGGTTCAAGACCAACGAGTTCGTGGTCTATCCGGCGCACGGCGTCGGCCAGATTCTGGCGATCGAAGAGCAGGAGATTGCGGGCGCCAAGCTCGAACTGTTCGTCATCAATTTCATGAAGGATAAGATGACGCTGCGGGTTCCGACCGCGAAGATCGCGAATGTCGGCATGCGCAAGCTGTCCGAGCCGGGTCTGGTCAAGCGGGCGCTTGAAACGCTGAAGGGCCGCGCGCGCATCAAGCGCACGATGTGGTCGCGTCGTGCGCAGGAATATGAAGCCAAGATCAATTCGGGAGACATCGTTGCGATCGCCGAGGTGGTGCGCGATCTCTATCGTTCGGAATCGCAGCCTGAGCAATCCTACAGCGAACGTCAGCTCTATGAGGCCGCGCTCGATCGCCTGTCGCGCGAGATCGCCGTTGTCCAGCATGTGACGGAAACCGAGGCGGTCAAGGAAATCGAAGGACAACTCGCCAAGAGCCCGCGCCGCGGCGCCAAGGCGGAGGCCGACGCCGATGGCGATATCGACGCCGACGCTGATGGTGATGACGCGGCGGTCGCCGACGAAGCTGCGTAACCGGCTTTTCGACGACAAAGGACAAGAAAAACCCGGCCGAATGGCCGGGTTTTTTGTTTCGAACATTTCATTTGGAGCATTGTTCGGATCGTCGAAGCGGGTGCGAACTCTCGCATGCGGCGAGGAGTCGGGAGTGGGTCAAGAGTCTTCCACCCGCCCGGCTCTCTCGGTCGACTGTCCCATGAGCAGGGAGGCAAAGCCGTATTCGTTGCGCCTTGTTTGGGCCGTCCTTGAATGCGTTACGGCGCAGATCAATCCACCACGATCTTGACCCGGCTGCGCACCTTGACCTGCGCATGCTGGTCGAGACCGTTGAGCACGCGGAAACGCTCCGCTGGATGATCGACGCCCGCCATGCGATGCGATAGCGATTCCACGGTATCGCCGGGTTGCACGGTGATGACCTTGATCCGTAGTGGCCGCGCCGCCTGAATTTCATCCAGCGTCAGGCGGCGGAAGGAGGCGACGGTCTCGCGGGCGTTGCGCTCGCTCTCGGTGGTCTTGTGGCGGGTCGCGAAGATAAAGCGATAGACGTCGCTGCCGAAGCGCAAGGCATAGACCCGGAACTGCCATTGCTCGCCGGTGGCCACCGCCGATGCGGCCGGAAAACCGTTGATGGTCAACTCCTCGGTCGAGCCCTTGTCGACGTTCTCCATCCAGCCGGAGTTGAGATATTCGGTAAGCTTCTGCTCGGCAGGCACCCGGACGACGTCGAAGCGCATCGCCTGGCTGCCGCCCTCGCGGACGCCGATCACCGCCTGAGCCGTATTGTCGAGCGAAAAACCTTCCGGAGCCTGGAAGGTAAAGCCGAGCTTGGGGTGCAGGAAACGCCGGCCGCGAACGAATCCCTCGCTCGGATCCTCGCCGTAGACGATGTTGTCGATCGCGTCGAGGTAGGTCTCGCTGTCGCGCTCGCCTTGCGCCGGCGCACTGTATTGCCGCGCATTGGCCTTCGCGTTCTCGACCCGCTCCGGGGTGGCGGGGTGCGACGACAGGAAATCCTGCGAGCGCGGGTCCAGCGACGGCTTGCCCGCCTTGAGCGCCGCATTGCGCTCCATCGCCGCCAGGAAACGCGCCGCTCCGTAGGGATCGAAATGGGCTCGTGCCGAAATCCCGACACCGATGCCGTCGGCCTCGAATTCCTGCGCGCGCGAAAAGCTCGCCAGCGTCAGCTTGGACTTGGCGAGCGCCAGCGCCGTCAGATCCGGGTCGGTGCCCATCTCGGTGACCACGTGGCTGACGAGGGCGGCCTGCCGCGCCTGGTCCTCCCTGATCGCCGCATGTTTGGCCAGAACGTGCGCCATTTCATGCGACAGCACCGAGGACAGTTCCGAAGTGTCGTTGGCGAGCGCGACCAGCCCGCGCGTGACGTAAAGCTGGCCCGTCGGCAGGGCGAAGGCGTTTACCGCGCCCGAATTGAGGATCGTGACCTTGTAGGTGAGGTCGGGCCGCTCGGATGCCGCGACCAGCCGCTCGACCGTCTTGTTGATCAGGGCTTCGAGTCGGGGATCGTCATAGGCGCCGCCGTAGGAGGCGAGGATGCGCTCATGCTCGTGTTCGGCCGGAGTCTGAGCTGCCGCCCGCGCCGGTTTTGCGGGCTTGACGGAATGAGGAGCCGCAGTCTGGAACCGGCTCACGTCGCCGCAGCCGGCAAGCGTAAGCATCGCGCCCACCAGCACGATAGGCGCCATCAAAAGGCGGCGGCCTATTCCCATCCTGCGCCGTTCCGCGCACCCCGCCATCGTCGTAACATCTCCGATCGGTGACTCTTTTCCGACATTCGCAACCTTCCCACCAGGCTTGTCTGCGAATGCAGGAATCCGGAACCGCCGGCATCTTACCATTTCCGCGCGGCCAAGGCTTGGAAGTTTGCTCGAGTCGATTTTCCGAACTGCAACTCCAGATCACGATGATTTTGATCGAATCAATCGAAAATCATGAACGTGATCGATTCCAAAATTCTAGAGCAGGATGCGCGCGGAAAACCGCGCTACACTTTTCCTTATCCCGTTGTCCCGCTCTAGTCGCCGATCACTTCGATCTGCCCGACTCTAAGCACGTTGATCCGCGGTCCGCCGCGCCGTTCGACCCAGCCGCGGACTCGAACGCGGTGATTTTCCAGAGAGGCCGGAATGATGCCTGCCGCCTCTAAATATGGTATCATGCGCCTTGAAATAGTCGCAGCAAAGTCTCGTGTCCAGCGCCGGCCGAAGTTGACATAGACTGTTCCGCCCGCCTGCCTCACCGACATGACTTTTCCCTGGACGACGGCGAATTGACCGGCGCGGGTCAAAATATCGGCGGGATTTTCAGCATTCTTGACAACAGAGGAATTTGCCCAGGTTCCACGCCGGGCCTGCCGCGCCGCAGCTTCGGCAGTTGCAAGTTCCGTTGCGCAGGCTTTGTCGTCGACGTCGGCGGATGCGATCGCTTGGCCCTGCGCCAGCAGATCGCTCTGGACCGAGCTCGTGGACGATTCGAGATACAAGAAGACGGATTGCCGGCCGTAGCGATCCGGTTCGTCGCGGTCGCCGCGCAGCGTCACATGCCGGCCGACCAGCGCCGTGAGCGCTGACTTGAGGTCCTCCGGCTCGCCCGCAACCACTTCAACGCCGGCGAGGCGAACTTCGCGGCCGTCTTCAAGACGGAGCGTCCGCGCGTCGACGACGGCGCTCACGACGCCTTCACCCTGAATGTCAAACTGGCATCCGGCCGCGAGCGACGGCGCGGCGGCGCCGAACCACATTCCGCAGAATATTGCTCCGAGCAAACCGGTGCGCGTGCAAAACAACCACGCTGTCATCATCAAGCTTTATCGGCCACACCGCCCGCGGCGGTGACGCTCGGATCGTTTTGGCCCTCAGACATCGCCCGAGGGCCGCTTGCGTTACTTCGATCCGGGGTCGGCGATGACGCGGGCCGCGACCAGCCTGTTCCAGATGAACAGCACGACGATCGCCCCGATGGTCGCTGTAATGAACCCGGCGCCCTGATTGGGGCCGTAATGGCCGATCGACTGTCCGATGAAGGTCGCGAGAAATGCGCCGGCAATGCCGAGCACCGTGGTGAGGATGAATCCGCTTGGCTTGTTCGGACCGGGAGACAGAAACCGTGCGATGACGCCTGCGACGAAGCCGACGAGGATAATCCAGAGAATACCGCTCATGACGAAAGTCCTCTCTCAGAATGACCGTGACGTTAAAGCCGTTTACGATCGGCCTTCCTGCGGCCGATCCCGCGGCGGCAGCTATTCCATCAAAGCATCCGTGACAGTTCGCCCTCGGTCGGCAGGCGCCCTTCCGGTGTCAGATGGTTGACGACCTGGGGCAGGTGCTGACTCAATCCGGCGAGCAATTCCTCCCGCGATAGGCCGGTCTGCGCCGTCAGGGTATTGATCTGGTCGGCGCCCAACGCGTCGGCAAGGTCGCGTGGAGCGATCTGCTTGTTGGGGCCCGGACTGACCCAGGAATTTGCGGTCTCGCCGTGGCCTTTCTGCTGAAGCTGGTTCAGCAGGTCGCCCAGACCGCCGCTCAGAATGCTTCCGGCAGCGCCGCCTGCCAGCAGACCGCCAAGCCCGCCCTTGAGCAGGTCACTCAGACCACCTCCGCTGCCGGGCAGGCCGGCATTGATCGTGCCTCCCGATGGACCAGCGTTGACGGTGCTTCTCGGCGTGGGAGCCGGAGGCGCGGACGGAGCGGCTTCAGAATGGCTTCCGGTGAAATGTTTCAGCGCCTTGTAGCCCAGCAAGGCAAGGATCGCCAATGTCATCGGTGACATGCCGCCGCCTTCGCTTGGCGCGCCGGGAGCGCTGGGCTCACTTGGGCCGCGGGGACCATTCTGCATTCCGTTGAGGACGTCGAGCAAACCCATGATCGTCTCCTGTTCCGCTCCAGCCCCGTGGCCGAAGATAATGCCGCCACATGAGGGTCACAAGGTACATACGGCGGGCATGACACGCCGCCGCTTCGTTTTGCTATCGAAACGAAAATGACTGGGGAGTGAATGACGGCGTCGCGATAAGGACGCATGAAATCCGCGAGCCGGCATCGCGTCGATATGTTTTTTCCGGGGCAACGCATCCACCGCCAGATACCGCTCGAAGTTGGAGTGACGGTTCGATCTGATGCCCTCGAAACTGGCGATCCGGACCATGTGAGATCACGAGCTGGGGGCTTGCCCGATGCGCCTGAGTACCGGATAAGTACCGGACTTGCGTGGCGCTCAGTCCCGGTAGCTCAGCTGGATAGAGCACAGGTTTCCTAAACCTGGGGTCAGGGGTTCGACTCCCTTCCGGGACGCCATTCCTTGCAGGCGCCGGTTTTGCCGGCCATGCCGATCAAGAGATGCGAAAGCACGACGCGATAGCTGCCTTGCAGCGATCGCGGCCAGCACCTCCCCGGAAACGTTATTCGGCTTGAACGCGTACCGTCGTCAGGCAATGGCACGGGATAACGCTCCCGCGCCTGCCCGGCCAAACAGCAGTTTCGTTTGGATCAATGACGTCTGCTGGTCTGGTAGCTGCCATAAGCGAGGCTGAAGATCAGCACCAGAAAAACTGCGAGGAAGCCTCCGACGATGAGCCAGAAATCATGTGGCATGATTCAGGGTCTCCTGAGATTTAAGGATCGCCCCGGCTCGATAGGTACGCCGCTATCTTGCTTCATGCCAGTCACAGCTTCGGGACTGACAATGCCTTGCCTTCTGGCGAATTTGGTTGGGCCCGCCCAAGCAGCGGTCGAGATTGCGGAACAGACTTTTTGCGACACTGGCAGCCGGGATTGCCGTCGCTATGCGCCGGCCTCACGAGCCGGAATTTACGCCAGGATCGATGGAAAGCGGACGTTCGCCAAACTGCGCCCAAGCTCCATAGTGCCGCGGGCTGACGGCAGTCGAGCGTGGCAAACAACGCGGTGTTGCTCTCGCACGGCGCAGCAGCCAATGCCTAATGCGCTGCATCCGCCTTGTGATCCCGTTTTGCAGCGGCACGAAAGAAAGTCGCGGAAAGCAGCCACAGCGCCGTGAAGAAGCCACTGAACAGCAAAGCCTTGAACGAGCTATCCGGTGTGCTCGCGCTCGACGGAGCGGTCGCAATGGCTACAGCCAGCAATGCCTGCATGATCGCGACGCCGAGCATGGTCCGCGCCATGCCTGC